>Ga0214544_1001392_pt1 | contig 49989 bp, 19 predicted proteins | sample CNSS3metaG_FD_160074 | JGI IMG/M metagenome (GOLD analysis project Ga0214544, IMG submission 160074) | Root nodule microbial communities from cowpea collected in UCLA plant growth center, Los Angeles, California, USA - CNSS3 | ecosystem: Host-associated > Plants > Roots > Nodule | place: USA...
ATATATATATATATATATATATAATTTCGAGATAACTAAACCTTTGTAATCAAATGGCTTAAAATATATTCTAATATATATCTAGATATACAAGAAATAAAATCATATATAATTGATGGTTCAACCAATTATTAACCGATGGGACGTTGATAGAAACCTTCATTATATGAAGCAATAATAGAGAGAGAAGAAGCTGTAATATGCATGGACGGAGAGACCAAGCCAATGATAGAGACCCACCACAGAGTCACCAAACCGCCTCTTTTGTGGAAAACAATGTCTTTCTGTCTAATAAAAAAAATATTTTTTACTATATATTTTTAAATGTTGAATTTTTTTTTTCTACTAGAAAAGCATATTTTAACTCAGTTACACTGAACAATCAAAATACTTTTTTCTAAACAAATATGTATCGTGATTTGTTCTTAGGTAAGAATAAACCTGAAACAAAGCTAAAAGGAGACATAATGCAGGTAAGAATATTGATGGTCTCGTGATGATGAGATATGAAATGACCCAAAAATTATTACGAGGAAAGTGGATGAGTAAAAATCAAGGATAAGAAAATAAATGTGCGTTTTCAATTTTATAAATATTGTCTTGAATCACCTTATGACAATTTAAGTGTAATATTATACTACTATTGGAAGCAAATAATATCAAAAGAATAAAAAAAAAATACTATCAAGATAACGTATTGAAAATGAACATTTAAATGTTTTAGATGGTTCACTTTTTAAAGACTTACATCCAATATATGAAGTTGGATTCAGTATATCTTATCTAAGAGGTTTCTATATGATTAATATAGTTTAGATAATTCAGTAGTAAATTGTTTGAATTGTCTAATGTGACATCGTCTAATGTTTACTCAATTATGCTAACAAACATTTGTTCATGTATCTTTCTGAAAAAATTATACAGTTATTTTCCTACTAAGTATATATGATATTAAGATCTTATTATAACCACACACACACACACACACACACATATATATATATATATATATATATATATATATATATATATATTTTAAATAACCATTATAACTAATCATTTTTTATATGAAAAAACAATAAAGAATCAATCAAAAACTATTCAATTATATATATATATATATATATATATATTTATTCAATATGTTATTTTTAAATAAATACGGGAGATAAGTTTAACTTTATTAAAAGTATAAGAAAGATGAGTACCATTTTATTAAAAAAAAGCCTATATTGGCTATTTTATAAACATTTAAGGAAGGAATATGGTAATTTTAAAAGCAGAAAAGTAAATGAAATTTAGAATATATTTAGGAAAAATAAGTGTAACTTTCTTATTAAATTGTGTAAAAGATTATTTCTTAATCGTGTTGACATTAAAATTTATGTGAAATATTAGAGTCTTAAAGAAAGTACTAAAAGAATATAAAAGAATATTATCAATGAAAAGGTATTAATCACATGAATTTTTAGTTGATCAATATCTACATTCAATTTAGTCTAAATAAATCACATATACATATAAAGCAACAATGACCATTCTTTTAAAGCATAATTCATTTGTATATCACTATTGAAAGACTTCTAGTTCAACTTGATAAAGACCTTGATGCAAAATCCATGATCAAGACTATTTTCTTTTCAAAAACAATGTTATAATATAACCTATGTTCAATGAATATAATATAACACTTTAAAATTGCAAAAAAATGTTTGTTGTTATGTAAAGTATACATTTGTTTAAGTTCATACTCATTTTAGTTCGCATCCTACCTAAATTCGCATCTCGAAAGGAAAAATCCTCGGATCAATAATTTTGTGACTTTACTTTTAGAAAAAATCACATAAAGTCATCTAATGACTATTTTTTATTCGTTCACGTGTAATTGACGATTGACGAAGAAAAAAATTCTCAAATCAATAATTTTCTAACTTTATTTTTAGAAAAAATCACATAAAGTCATTTGATGACTATGTTTTATTCGTTCACGTGTGATTTACGACAAACCATTTTGTGAGATGCGACGAAGGTAAAGAACACCCTTAGCTTGATTTATGTAACGTCCCAAAAAAAATGTATAACCTCAAATTAACAAAACGTCGCATACATAAATAATTAGAAAGTACGAAATTTGGAATATGAAGGTATACAATACACCAAACACGTCCTTAACAAAAATAGCAGTACCACACTACCTAACAGAAAGTACAATAGTTCCAAAAGTAGTGCAAGGTCTTGTCCAGGACAAGAGAATCATAAACTAATAAATCTCCTTCAGTTGAGGGCTCTAGAGTGAGCCCCATACTCGTCCATAACTATCAAGTTGCAGCATCCTTATTGTCATTACCACTGCCAGGGGTTCTCACATATGCTCACATCAATAAGATTAATGATCATCGCAATGGAGAAAACCACACACAAACATACAAGCAAGCAAAAGGGTAAGCTAATGTAAAAGATTCTTATATTCATAACACTTAACATGCAAGTTCATAGTCAAGCATAAATAACAGACATCCACACATAAAATACCAAACCATTTAAGACTCCAAGACTTGACTATCCGGATACGTATAATGAGGCACCACCACTAGACCCGTGGAGTTATGTCATAGTAGTGAGGCACCACCACGAGGCCTTCGTGGAATTATGTCCTGACCTTGAGACACCACCACAATATCCTCGTGGAATTACGTCCTGATGTTGAGGCACCACCATGAACTCTCACCCTGAGGTTCATGGAATTAAGTCCAATAGATGAGGCACCACGAACTCTCACTAGGAGGGTCCATGGGATTACGTCCATTAAATGAGGCACCACCATGAGCCCTCACTACAAGAGTCATGGAATTACGCCCTACTCATACTTTGTACATGTTTCACCAACCAATCAGGATGTTTCCATAAATACTAATATCATGTCGATTTGTGTATGCATCTAAACAACCAAAGATGGAACTCATACCTCCCAACTCATACACAACGTAGCAACATCTTATTCCCATCTCAACCTCATACATAAATCACGGTATCATCCATCAAACTTTTCTAGTAAAGCATTTAAGTCAGGCCAGCAAGCAGCCACATCAATAAACCATTCACATTATAGCACAAAACATGTCCTAGTCTCGCTCAGGCGAGAGAGGTCCTCTCGCTCAAGCGAGCCCCTTCTCGCTTAGGCGAGGGCTCGAGTAGTGGAACAATGGCTTCTACGATTTCTCGCTCAGGCGAGACCTCCTCGCCTGAGCGAGATTACACCTTGCTCAAAACGATGACCCGTCGCCTGAGTGACAGTTCGAGCAGAAGGTCCTAGGCGAGACACTCTCGCTTGGGCGAGAAAACCAGTGCTCACCACTGCTCACTCGTGCAAAACGCAGAAACAACACCAAGGATCACATTTTAACCAATACCAAGCAATTAAATCGCGAGCACACCTCAAGAATATGACTTAAACTCAGAAAAGCATACTAAAAACATTAATCGAAAACCCTAGCTTCCCTTACTTGGAAGAAGGCTATCAAAGACTCGTACACCCAACCAGCTGAGCATAACAGCTCTAGAGGCATATTTGTGAGCTGGAATAAGTGAAGCAAAGAGAAAATAAGGTTATCATGGCGAACCTTTGTTGGCTCACGAAAACAAGATGGGAAAGAACGAAGATTAGCTAAAAGAACTTATGTGGGATAGTGGAACAGGAAAAAGGTCGAGTAGTTAGCTTGAAGATGAGGGAAGTCAAAACCCTAACAGAGCTCTGTAACGAAGAGAGAGTGTTTGAGAGTGAGCTGTTTGCCAAGTACAAGCAGAATGGGAAATGAAAGGGTAGCTTAAGGTCCTGAAGCCTCCAAGTGGGCTGATCTTAGGCCCACTAAAAGGCCAAGCTCTAAACCTTTAAGGCAGTGAGAAAAGGGGCTTTACAATTTAAATGATCAGATGATAAATAAGGAAAATCTTTCAACTCGTTCATATTGACATAAAGGTTAATAACACTATCTAATGATTTGAAGATAACATTGTGTTAGTCAACTTCATCTAGATCAATTTCAAACTCACTATCTTCGATTCAAGATAAGATCTCTATAACACAACTTCATTCATGGATTATTCGATCTCTTCTATAAGATTATATTTGAATGACTTTTTCATCAACTATGTATTCTCGAACAATAATTAGCATGGACTATGGTTTGAATTGCTTCAACAAAGCAATAATCACCAAGTCCTGACGATCATTCAGAGGTAGACCTTGGCCTTTGGATTTCGTGCCTCCATGATTGCTTATTGTTTGTAATCGTTTGTAATCAGACAACTTGCTTTTTCATTTCTTTTTTAGAAAATAGATGGTTTATTATATGACCATTGTTTTGAAAATATTTACTTAATATAAATATTTTTTAAATTAGTTTTTAGGAAATATTTTTATTTTTAAAAATATCTTTCTTTCAATTTTAGAAATTAACTATTATTTTATTATTAGTAAAACAAGATTGAAATATGAAAAATATTTTATATTCTATTATATTTTATTATATATATATATATATATAAAATATATAAATAAAATAAAATAACATTATATCTAATAAAATTTCTAACATTTATTCTATAATTTAAGTATATGATCTATAATATTATATATTATAATTATACAATTCTTAAAATTCCATAAATTCGTATCAAATTTTCCATTAAAACCCGGATTTAAACAAATATATATTATAACAGGTTTCACAACTCCTTTATAAATATTTCAACAACAAAAATTAGACTATAATAATAATAAATAATCAATTATGTAGGTAATCATATTATTAGAAAAACTATTTAATCAATTATTCACTTATTATCTATTAACTTATCACTTTTAGTAATAAATTGAGTATACAAGATCGTCTGAAAACTTGATATTTTAGATCATTTAAAGAAAAATATACATAAATCATTACTGGTTAATAAAACTACGAAAGTTGACGTAGATATAATATATTTTAATATATGATTTACAGTATTCATTGTTCTCTATTCATTTGTTTTGGTAAGACTGATGCTTTTAATTAAGTGAGGATTCTATACAGGATTACTTTTTTGAATATATATATATATATATATATATATATATATATATTATAAAATACAAATTTGTACAGTTTGTACACTAAAAAACATTATATAAAGTCAAGAATATAAATAATTAATAATTATCAATAAAAAAATACTACAACATTTGTATTACATGCACAGTAATTGAAATTTTCTAGAAACACTTTATTCTAACATTATCATTATCTTCTCGTATCTTCTCAACATTTCTAAATTGTCATCATGACTTTCCACTTTCACAATTGTTACCGCCAATAATTTGAAATTCTACTTTCATCATATAAAAATACAAAACAAACAGCAAATATTATAAAAGAACCAAGTGAAATAAAATGTTCTCACAAAAAAAGTGTGATACCTAATTTCCCCATGACTTTTTAATGCATAATTGTTTCTCTTCCAAACCCATACCATTCTCATTCTTTCATCTTATTTTCTCCACATGAATTCACTCTGAATACTTTATATTTTCCTTGAAACTTCAATTTTGTATGTTGAGAAAATATAGGAAGAAGATAGACATAAATGTTAGCATTCTTGCAAAAAGATCAATATCATTTGATTCCACTCACCTGGAAATGTTCACAATTTTTTCATTCCTCAACCTCAATATTCTTTTCCTATACAAAAATATAGGAAGGGTATCTTCAATACATTGCAACTAACACCCTTGGCATTCACTTTGTGTAGCATTTACTCAAATATATCTAAATATAATTTTGAAAAAATTGATCTTTAACTCCAAGAATTTGAAAAGTCTTGTAATGATTTTTTTAACCATATTATTAGACTTTGAAGAAGTTTAACTTGACTTTTCCCTTTTTCCATGAAAACCTTAAGTTTCGTCCATTCAATCCCTCAAGCCTTACATTATAATTATAAACAAAAATCATGTTAGAGATCCTCTTTTATTCAACTTTTGAGTTCTCATTAAAATAATCAAGTTACTTACTTTTCATTACATTAAAATCTACACTCAACATGAATGATAAAGTTTCAAGTGATTAAATGGTTTTCCTTCATAATCAATCTTAAACTTTAGATATTTTTTGTTTTTTGTCACAACGACTTATCTCTGGTAAATCACTTTGTTTATTGTTGATGATTTTGGGTGATTTTTTTTTATTCTTAACATTATAATGAAGCAAATTGATATAAATGGGAGAGTTAGTTATCCTAGACATCGACATTATAAAGGATGACATACATCTCTTAAGTAAGTTCATCCATGTGAAATTATTTGACACAAATTAATGAAATCCTCCTTTAAAAAGATTCTACAATTCTTTAATGAATGTGGTTACAACTATTCAGTCTCATACTCTTATCACTTTGATATTTCTAAATTGCTTTCTTGACCTCTTCTTCACTAAAAGGTATTACCCATTATGTGTTATCTTTCTCTAAGATTTGGACAAAATTTACCATCTAACTTTAGCTTCACAACTTGTCTTTTTAGTGAGGAACATTTTAGAATTGAGTTGTTGATAATAAGGTGAGTTTTTTTTTTTAATACTAAAAGCTTATCGGTTTGTATTGTTGCGGGTGGCAACAATTGTCCCGTGGCAGAGGCCGGGTGTAGTGGCGGAACTTGAAAAAAAACTTAGGGGTGTCAAATTAAATTTTTTTCAAATTCATTATACGTAACTCTGAGAGTTTTAGATAGTTGTTTTTCGTAATCTTTAATTTTTGGATTTTCATGAATTTTTTCAAGTTTAATTGATGTACATGTCTTCTTAAAAAAAATTAATTATTTTACTCTTTATCATAATTTTTCTATTATAAAGTTACTACCCCTCACCTATTTAGAAAAATATGAATTTGTCACTACCCAGCGATACACAGTAGATAAATTTATCACATGCAAGAAAAAAAACATATGCTTAAAAAAGTACAAAATAAACCAGTTCAAAAGAATAAATTAATTGATCTAAAATATTTTTTAACTCATCAATTTTATTGTGGTGTAATTTTATTTTGAAAAAGAAGTGATATTGAAGGTAAGAACTGATATAAATAATAGATATGAAAGAGAGATGGATATACAAATTAGAAAAATGAAAAAAAAGGAGAAAAAGAAGAGAAAGTATACATGAGATTTTAAGAAAAAACTTAAATATAAATAATATAATAATATGAAATAAATAATTTAAATATATATGAAAAATTAAATGAAAAAGAAATATTGGGGGAGTCGTGGCTCCCCTATGTCAAGCAGAAGGTTCGCCAATGGCCGGGTGGGCCGAGTCACAATCGAATTATGACGTTTGGGCTCATACGCTCTTAAGTAGAAAGAGTTGCGTATTGACTAATAGCTATAAATTTTGGCCCAGTGATAAACGCTCAATCCAACATGTATTTGTTTGACATATTGGAAAATCACAACTCGTGATTTAGGATTAGATGTAATACATTTATTTAGGCTAAATTAATATAAGATCTTGACTTTTTTATTCCTTGATAAGTTGATGTTTTAAATTTTCTATTAAAGTTCTAATAACACATATTTTAAAACATACCACATTGTAATTAAATTTATTTAGAAACTATAAAACCATGAGATTAAATGAGTTGTAAGACCTATAAAAAAATCCAAATAAGTTTAATAATAGATGGTGTGCTCAGTGGCGGAACTTGGACTAAAAATGTAGGGGGCCAAATTAGATTTGTTATATATAATTTTTTTTTAGAAGAAAAACTCTTCATTTTTTCTCTTCATTTCCTCTCCTTAAAACAAACACACATAATAGTAGAATTCAAAAAAATATTACTATCATTCGCTATTATATCATGCTATTATATCATTATACCAAACCATGAATACCATTTTAGATAAGTCATTCGTATCTCATCAATTTGATTTCTGAGAACTTTAGAGATTTATTTTTTATTGTCTTAAATTCTTGGTTCTTATTAAATTTCTCAAGTTTAGTTAACGTAAATGCATTTTTTTCATCTTTATTAAAATCTTCCTCTTTGAAAAAAAGGAATCAATTTACTTTTTATCATAATCTTTCTAATATAAATTTATCACCACTCGCCTATTTAGAAAAAATAAAATTTATATTCACAAATCACAATTATCACAATGCAAAACATAACAAAACTCATACTACTTTAATTAAATAAGCAATATTGTATAAATTCAAAAATTAAAAAAAAATACCATAGGTAGCGATACATAAATCATAATAAGATACTAATCTTGATATGTGAGAGATCATGCAAGAATTTGTATTTATCTCTCTTCACACACTTTCATAATAATTTACATGATAGAAAGATTTTATAATCAAATAAAAAAAACCTAATCTCTTTTATAAATTAATGTCTCCGTTAAAAAAATTTATTTATCTTTTATTATAATTTTTCATAATATAATCTTAATATAAATAATATATAATATAATTTTAAAAAATATATAAATATATGTAAAAAAATTCAAAAAAAAAAAATGGGGGAGTCGTGGCTCCCCCTTGTCATTACCTAGTTCCGCCAATGGGTGTGCTCAAAAGTGTATGTTAAAGGATAAGTTATTAGTTTCACTAGTGAAATGCATCTTTCACCATTGAATTGATGTTGATTAAAGTAAAACCCGACATAAAGAAAAAAAATGTATGGTGGTACTTTTGCTAATATATCCTACTTTACACTAGTTGAAAAAGACTTTTTATATCAATTACATAAAATATAGACAATATAGAAAATTTCCACTTTCTATACCGGTTATAGAATTGATATAGAAAGTGGACATTCTATACTGGTCCCACAACCGGTATAGAAAGTGTCTGTGTTAGACGTGATAGTGAATATGAACTTGCTTTTCACTCTCGTTGTCTTCATAAGTCTAACGTGGGACCCTGGCGATTCGTAGAATAGACTCAACTCTGATTCGGTGTGCGCTCCCACCCGCTCCATCATTGAGAACCCCCATCACCTTCCACTTTTACTCCTTTAGCTCATTTCTCTTCTTCAGTCTTGTTGCACTCGCGCTCAAGCAAGACATTCGCCTTTCCCGTACTACCTCTTTCCATTAACTCGTCGCACCCAAACACCTTGTCACGCCACACTTCCATACGTGTCATAATGCTTTTCTTCATATTAGGAATCCAAGTGTGAGTCTAAGTCTCACATTGGCTAGAAATGAGAAAGTAGAGCACTATATAAGAATAAAGACCCATAAACCCATTGCCTTACCTTGTGTTTGGATGAAGCATTTTAAAAATGCTGAGAAATTGAAATGATTTGTATTTGAATTACTTGCAATTAAATTCCCTTCATTTTCTAAATAACTTGCTGGATAAATAAATTAAAATACCTTGCATTTCAATTTATTGTTTGAATAAAACAATTGAATTTGTTGTGAAATAAAATTTTATTTTAACAATATTTATTTTAGGCTTAATTATGTTTTGAGTTCATGATAAATTTGGAAACAGGTCTGCCCGATCAATTTGTGTCGTTGGGCCAGCCGACCTGGCTCGGTTGTCGGCCAGTCAGTACCGCTTGGGTCTTCAAGTCGATAGGGCCCCTCTAGGTCGTTGGGTAGGTCGGTCCCGTCTAGGTCGTCGAGTCGGTTAGGCTTGTATGATCGGCAGGGCGATAGGGCCCATATAGGTCGTTGAGCTTGTTCGGCCCGTCTAGATAGCCGAGACCGTTTGAGTCATCGGGCCCACCCCACATGTATGAGTCATTGGACCTGCCTGACCCGTGTGGGTGGTTGGGCCTGACCGAATTTTGTGGGTTGTTGGGCCCGCCTAACCTATTTTGGTCGTCGAGTTCGCTTGACCTGTTTGTGTCGTCGGGCCAGCTCGGTCCGTCTGGGTCGTTAGGCCCACCCGACCCATCTGGGTCTGGGTGTGAGGTTGAATAAGAAGAATTTCAAATTTCACCTATTTTGAGGGTATTTGAATTTCTACTAATTTGGCAAATTGAAATACTTCAAAAAAATGCTTGCATTTGAAATGCTTTTTAATTTCTCTTTTCAAACAAAGCATTTCGTTACAAAGAAATTTAAATTCTTCATAAAAATGAATTGCTTCATTAAAATACCCTATCCAAACACACCATTAAGGTTTTGGATTGAGAGTGATGTCAATGCCTTATGTGGTTGAGCTCAGGTCTCATTGGTGTTGTATCTCCCCAATGAAACCCCTCTGTAATCCTAAGAAGTGGTATCAAAGCCGATGGTTAAACCGGATCAAAAGAGTGCAGTATGGTCCTAGTATTGAAAGTCTTCCTGGCAAGGGTTCCAGATAAGCGTGTCTCGTTAAGAAAAATGATGGTACAAAAAAGGGCAAAAAAAGGAGTACTCGTGGTTGGGAATGCTTCCGCTAGAGGGCGAGTGTACCAATGTGGTTTAAGGGACTCACCCTTGAGGTGGAGATTGTTAGAAATCCAAATGTGAGTCTAAGTCCTACATTAGCTAGAAATGAGAAAGTAGAGCACTATATAAGAATAAAGACCCATAAATCCATTGTCTTAAGGTATAGGTTGAGAGTGGTGTCAATGCCTTATGTGGTTGAGCTCAGGACTTATTGGTGTTGTATCTCCCCAGTGAAACCCCTCTATAATCCTAACACTTCATAGTGGGATTTGTCCTTGGCTACTCCTTTCCAATGCTTGCCCTTGTTAACATCGTGTAGATCTGTGGAACTCTTGCCTGTGGAAGCTCGTACACCTATGTCTTCGCCGTTCCATTTGTCTTCGTTGTCCCTATTGCAACACCAGGGAATGTCGGCGACAACAGTCACAGGGGGCAGACGATCACTTTGTAGACCAAGAGCAGTGAGCGCGAGATGAAAGCTAGAAAAGAGAACTATGTGTGGGAAAGTGAAGTGAAAATATATGTTTCCAAAATTAATATATATATATATATATATATACAAGAAACTACTAATCCAATTATAACTAGAACTGATATAGAAAGTGTCTCTTAAGTACATTTCAGTCATAAAATGTTATTTTTGCACTAGTGGTAATGTCACTCAAAGTAACTATTACCCTTTTATGTTTGACGTATGAGATGTGACGTAATTTAACAACATTGTTTCATTTTCTTCATTGTACTTTTATTGTAAATATTGATAGGAATAGTGGCACAATGATGTTTTGGTTTATATTATGCCACATATACATTATATCATGGTGAAAATTTCTCTATGATCAAAATGTACCATCTCTTTCCCCTTTTATAAATGTACATTATTGAGATAATATTCTATATTTTCATTATATTGTTGAAATTAAAATCATGGTTAATTTTGGGGTCTCAATCATGACTAATTCATGAATGTCTTCATTTAAATGGTATTCATTATTTTCTATTAATATTAGAATTTTGAGAAAAAATTAAACTTAAATTAGGTCTAAAGGAGTAAATATATGATTTAGTTTAATCACTACTGAATTAGATTGTTTTTTTTTTGTCTAGTTTTATACTTTATTGTTATGCAATTTAGATTGTAAAAAAATTTTAAAATACAAGGACTAATTAATTATTTTAATCCTTAGGATTGAGTAATGATTTGGTTACTAGAAACATTACAAAGTTTTAAGGGATTTTTATGTTAAACATTTTAGTCATACAACTCTAAGTCATGTAAGTGATATATCCATATATGTTTTTTGACATTATAATAATTACATCTAACCAATAATTTCATTGTAATAGGTGCATCAATATATTGAGTATAGAGTAGGGAAAATGAAAAATACATACTAACACTAGTGAAAAATAGGTATTTTAGATTGGTTCTCGAGTGCATATTACATCAGTTCCACAACCGATGTAATATGTGCTGATGTAATATGTTGAAGACATATTATATCAGTTATGGAACAACCTATCTAATACCTTTAACAAAAAAAAGCATTTTCAAAAGTGATTTCTACGTATTGTTGCATTGTTGGCGAATCTACTACAATGGTTTACAGAGGCTGATGATGATGCTCGCGTCTACTCCGACGAAGGCTGATGATGGCACGACACTGCTTTACTACATTTTGGGTCCAGGTAGGTCATTTGCGAGGTGGCGCTCGAATGGTGTTGTAGTGGCTCATTGTCGATCTGACTCACAAGTTGTGTTTTTCGATGCTTCTAGTGATGACTCGTGGAGCTCCGATGACGTTTGAGGTGGTAAGGCACATGAGTTGAAGGTGGCGACAACATTGACAATGAAGCTAGCATTGTTACGATAGTGGAGATAAGGCAGACCAACATTTGTGATGAATGAGAAAGGGATGACTTGAAAACTAAGGTTTTGGGGCTTCAAAGACGGGGTTTCGAAAATGAGAGAGAAGAGAGTTGAAGAGTGAGAAAAACTTGAGGGTTGCATTGTGAGAAAAGAAGGTACTTGGTGAAAAATGAAAAATGGGTTTCACGCATGGTAAAGAAGAAGGCATATTAGATCGATTGTTTTTTAACCAATCTAATGTTAACATATTAGATCACTTCCTTTTATCACTGATCTAATATGTAATTATTAGATGGATTCCCACTACAACCGATCTAATATAATTTTCAGTATTTACAAAATTGTCAACACATTTTGCATTACATCGGTTCCTCTATAACCCATTTAATAGCATGTTCTAATATTCTATTTTGCATTAGTGTAAAAGATTTATATGAGGGAATATGCAAATATCACTTTGGGGCAAGAACCATGGTTATTCGAATACTAAGAGTCAGACACTATTGGTAAACCATGAAGGTAGATTGTGATGAGTATGTTAATAAGTGTATACCATGTCAAACATTGCAGAGTAATGCACACTAAGCAAGAACAATTGCATAACATCTCCTCATGGCTTGATACGACCAAATGAAGATGGCTAGAAGAATTGTTAGAAGTTTTTTGTGCATATAAGTGCACCCCCAATCCACCATGCAAGAAATTCCTTATAGCCTAACGTATGGAACAACCACCATGACCTCGATTGAAATTGGAGAACCATCATCTCAGCAGATGCAATATGAAAAGCAAGATAACAAAGAATGTCACTTGACCAATCTAGATTAGCTATGCGAGCTAAGACAAAAGGCAAATAAACAAAGGGTAATAAGGAGATACTACATGAAGGTGAGACTAAGATCCTTCCACAAAGGCATTTTGGTTAGGAGAATGGCTCGAAGAGAAGCCCAATTGTTGGGATGAAGTTTATTCGGAGCCGCTTTCAGAACCCTCAACACCTCCAAAGTCAAGTTATCAAAAGGGAGTCAAATGTTAAGACTACTTATTAAAGCCAGATAAATAAAAAACAAACTTTAAAGGATAACCTCTCACCCATGACAAACATTATGTATTGTACTAACCTCATTGGTTGATATGATATCACAATCCTCATCACCCTTAAGAAAATCAACATTATCCCCGAAAGTCTTAATAGTGAATGACCATCGGTAAAAAAATATTCCCTTACTCTAGGGTCTTCCTACTTATACCCACTACGAAAACATAAGGTACCATTGACCCTCTCTTTGGTCGAGGTACTAGGGGAACCAACATTATCATTGTTATAAAACCTTGATGAGGGCCTTATAAACTTACCGAATGTCTCCTTCCTCGCAGGCGACATATTCGGTGAGTCAGAAAGAGAAGGCTATGCAAGCATAGCAAATTGAAAGTCGTTGAACCACTATATAACATATGGATATCTTGCTTATCAGTACCATAAAAGTAACGTCCATGACAACAAACTTATAACATAAAGGAAGAACCTACCCATTATTTCTAGTCCACACTAATCATTAGATCAATTTCAATCTAACAGTTCTACACGTTATCCCACTTACGTAAGAGAGGCCATCATGACCAACTAAATCTTCCTATGATCCTACTTCAAGTCCCATCATCTTCAGCATCCTTGGGATCAGAGAGCTACCATACAGGAGGACTAGCAAAGAGGTAAAAGAAATCAAATTTCATTTGCACAAAATTAAACTTCAGACCACTAAACACCGAGCATGGTGGCATTGCCTTAAATGGGACCTATAGGGTGTAAGTCGTAGAGGACGACATCATCTCGAATCAAATATGCCAAATAAGGTTAATATGATAATAGAATCAAACATAGTTAATCAAGGATTAAGGAAAAATTAGAATACATTAGATGGCAAAAGATAGGCTTGACCTAGCCAACATAGACTCATTCAAGTAAAAACCCATAATAGTTATATAAAAAGGGACTATTAATGATGTATGACTGTTCACTCCATTTTTACCACATTTATTATTGTACGTACATATCTTACTTGAGTGTTGGACTGTAATTGGAGGCACCCCTCTAGTGAATAAGATATTGGATTAAGTCGAGAGGATCATAGATCAGGTTAAGAGATGACTAGTACAACTTGATCATGAGAAAGTAGATTGACTGCGTTTTGAGTGGACATATGGAGTTCAAAGAGTATGTTGCTCCATTAAAAATAATAACGATTAAACATACAAAAGTTAAAGTAATAGTTAATAAAATCCACCAAATAATAAGTAAGGAACTATAAATCTTAATTTAGGAAATGTAATTATGAGTGTAAACATGATAATTAATTATATATAAAACCTTCAAAATCAAGAACATAACATAAAGATAAATGTTGATTACTCGTGAGAACATAAACTTTCACCGTGAGCAAATTTGTTAGAAGTGGGCTTTAAGTCTAACTCAACCCTATAAAATCAGCTTGTAAGGTGAGGATTGCACCCACTTATATATTCTGAATTAGCCTTATCTCTAGTCGATGTGAGACTTCCAACAAAATTGAATGTTGTTTAAGAAAAAAAAATGGTGTAACATACATTTAAATTATTTTATTTTTGTTTCATTTTTTCCTGCTGCTTATTAACAAATTTTTATGTCATGTGCACGATATGTTCGATGTGTCTCACATTATTTTTTTTTCTCTACTTGTATATATTCTATACCTCTAATCAATTTTTTTTTTTTATCTCACCCATCTTATTTATAACTTTACTTCTATCATTTCCGTGAAATAGATATAACTTTTTATTCTAAGTTTAATTTGTCGTTTTATCTGCATAATAATATCTATAAAAATAATATTTTTAATTCATACACATAAAGTTAAACCTAGTATGAATGTGAAGACCGAAAATAAATGTTTGTGAGCGTAAAATTAAATGAAAAGAAAAATACAACTATAAAAACTAATTAAATTGTTAAACGTGGATTTCATAGCTAAGGCACTATAGTCTATATATTCCCCTGTTTACCTAGTCGTCCCATTGTGACCCCATTATCTTTTTGCTTGCTTTCTCCATCAGCCACTTTTTTCAAGCACGACCAAGCCCCGTCCAAATCCATCGTACATCACACCGAAACTACTTCTTCAAACCTTCCACCGTCCTTCATTTCACCAACACAAACCATATACCTTGCATTGCATGCGTTTGCGTTGCGGCTATCTGTGGAACAACACTTTATAATTTCATTATTCTCTCATCATTATCACCATTTTCTCATCATCATGCATCGTATCTGCTACTAACTCTGCATAGGAAACAACCTTAATTACTGGAAAGGTGTATTTACACTATAAACCTATATATCTTAAGTCAGCAACATAGACCACTCTTGACAAGGACCTCAATACCTAAGACAATAATACTGTCGGAGTGCCACCGTCCACAGACCATATATACAAAGAAAACTTCGAACACAAATATATACAAAAAGATTTTTTTTTAATTTGTTTTCCTTTGCTGTCTCTGATTTAGGCACTGTCTTGAATATACGCTATCTTCTTCTGAGTTCTTTCTCCACAGGTCTATTTTTTGATACTGGTATGATTAAAATCCTTGACTTCTGATGCATAGAGAATGGAATGGGTACCATGCCCTAGACTAAACCTTGAATCACACCATGCAGAAATGGCATCACACCAGAAGGACCACCGCCGGGAAGGCAGTCCCACATCGGTGGATTTCAAACTTGCTTTCACTTTTGGCTATATAAAGAGTTTTGTTTGGTGGAATCTTTTAACAATTACAATATTTTATTCTCTTTTTAATATTTTCTTTGTTTTTTTTTTAAGAGAAACAATTTCATTGCATGCAAAATTGTGAACTATAACATCTCAATTAATTTCAGACTTTGTAATCCATCAAATATATTAAAACTTTATTTTAAAAATAGAATAAGAACACAAGAAAACCAAATCAAACTCACGTATGTACTTAAAAAATAAAGTCTATTTCTAAAATTTATCCTTAATACAAATAGTTATAATATGGTACCAGCACAAAAATTCCTACTAAAAATTTCTTGATTTGCAACACTATCTGTACATCGATCTATTTGTGAGATACTATAACTATATAGATGAACAAATTGTAAGACGACTTAACCATCTCCCTCTCAGTTTCTAGAAACAATATACACAATATACCACCATTAGTAAAAGCTTGCTAGATAAGCATGAAATAACTTTCTTGTTGCAGGATACGTCAATTTTTCTGTAACGGAGGTTAAGGAGGTTGAGTATCAATTGAATCATAGCCCCTGAATCATTATGCTCTATTAGGGTTACATCTAGATATGTCAAAATGGCTTTCAACTTCTGAGCTAATCTGGTTTACTATGGGTTTGAAATAGATTAGGTTGAGAAAAATTTAATTTTTTCAAAAGTGGATTGAACTAAACCTAACTCACTTAACTCACGGGTTAAACGAATTTGAGCTGGGTTGAGATGGATTGACCTACTTAATCCACCAACAGTTTTTTATAATTGTTTTAAATTTTTTTGTTATAACTATTTAATACCTGTAATTATATATGCTCACAATTTCATTTTTTTAAATGCTAGAATGTTGTTGAATAATATTTGAATAGTTTGAATGCTTAATTAATTTGTTTGTTAAGTTATATACATTTATACTTTAATCTTTAGCTATTATCTTTATACTAATATTTTGAGACTTAGGTAAACACTTTTATCAACTATTATAAAAAATAAATTAAGTCAATTAACTCTCATTCTAATGCAATAAATATACTAAATAAATTGCAAAAAAAATAAAAATTGTAACTGAATCAATCCAATAACCAACTAACTTGTGGTGGGTCGAACCAGATTGCAAAATTTCTGACTCATCAAAAAATGAGTTGGGTTGAATTGGCTATTCTTTAGCTCAACTGTGGTAAGCCAACCCATGTGAGCTGGGTTGGCTAACTTTGACCCTCCTAATTGCATTTGACTACCGGTCATAGCTTTTGGCCTAGTGATTTTTATCCAAGGTTCTCACATATTTTGATTTTCGTGTTTAATATCATGGTTGTAACCAATTCTAGTCAAGAGAAACTATAACATCCACAAAAACTTTACAATGCAATACTTTCAATATACAACATATATTAGGATTATATTGTAAATATATAAATATTTATTTTTAAACAAAAGTTAAATTCCACATTTGATCCATATTTTCATTCAGTTTTGTCAATTTAGTCCTAAAATTGTTTTTTTGTTCAATGAGAGTCTAATTTTTAGGAATTTTGTTCAATTTGGTCCTTTTTTTGTTAACTCCATTTAAATGATTAGCGATAATGAACAATGACTATGACATGTCACTTCGTGGTTTTTTTTTTTAATTTAATTTATTTTTTAATTTTTTTTAATTTATGAAAAAAATGTTCACGTGTCAACCCAACAACATGCCATATGTCAGAGTAATGTTTTATATTCAATTTAATCTCTATATTCGTTATTTTTGTTCAATTTAATTCCATTTTTTTTAAATTGAGAAATTTTGTCCCTCTCCAAATTGAAATGAAATTTAATTTTTATATAAATGTTATAATATTTTTATTAAAATTCACATTTTTATTAAATATTTTTGGTTTAGGGTTACAATTGGTTTAAAATTAGGATGTAATTTTAAGGATGACATCGAACTCATTTTACATATTTTATAATTCCAATTTTACCTTTTATAATATTGCTAACTCACTTTTTAATAATAACCGTTATATTAAACTTTTATAAAAACAAACTTTCATCGGTTTCACTTTCTTTTTTTTTTCTTTATCATATAGTTCTTACGCTAATATTCATGTACTTCTTTGTGTTACTTTCAGTCTCGATTTATTAAAATTTAAAAATTGTAGACACAGGTACGATAACACCCATGTTTCTACCATTATAAAAAAGGAGAATTAGAAACTAATGAAACAATTGATTAAAGATAATACTATCATAAAAATTAAAAAAAAAAAAAAAGGTTTCACGTAGGCAAAGCCTTATCCTTCCATTATTTCAAGTAAATAATTTTTTCCTAAAGTTAATAATTCTTCAATTAGATGAGCAATAGAACAAAAGGGTGGACAAAAAAATTCACTTTTTCTTAATCGAATCCACTTTTGCTTTAACCTAGTCTCTTTAAGATCCATTTTCCGAAAAATCTAATCCATATTACTAAATCTGGATTTTAATCTGATCTACATTTTATATATTTTTTGGATTGGATATTCATCCATTCTTTGAATCTAGATTTTCAAATATAGAAAATCCAAAAAATCTAATCCAAATTATCAATTTGAAATCTTACTTGGGTTGGGCTAAAGGTCGAGATGACCCGGTTCAGATCGAAGGTCGAGAGGGGCTGGTCCAGGCCGAAGGTCGAGAAGGTTGGTCCACATAAAGCTTGAGACGAGTCAGTCTCGACTGAAATTCAGCTAAGTCAGCCTTGGCCAAAATTCATCTGAGTCAACCATCGATGAAGTTCGACCAAATAGAGTCGAGTCGGCCCCGGTCAAAATTCGGTCAAGTTGACCCGACCGAAATTCAATCGAATTTAACCAAGTTTACCCTTATCAAAATTTGGCCGAATTCGATCTCAGACGAAATTTTGGCGTATTCAATGGAGTTGATCCCGACCCAAATTTGGCTGAATACAATCAAGTCGACCTCAACCGAAATTCAATCGAGTCGGCCTTTAAAATACATTTTATTGAATATGGATTTCAATCTGATCTACATTTTATATAATTTTATTTTTGGATTAGATACGCATTCTTTGAATCCTAATTTTCAAATATAAAAATCCAAAAATTCAACCAAACTTTACAATCTAAATTCTTATGAGTTGGGTGAAGGTCGAGATGGACCGATCTAGACCGAAGGTCAAGAGGGGTTGGTAACGACTGAAATTCGGTTGAGTCGACCCCTGGTCGAAATTCAATTAAGTCAACCCCAACCGAAGTTCGGCCGAATACAGTCAAGTTGAGGTCAACCGAAATTCGATCAAGTTGACCTGACCGAAATTTAATCGAACTCAATCAAGTTTATCCCAACCAAAATTTGACCTAATTCGGCCACTGACGAAATTTTGGCGTATCAGACAAAAATGGCCCCGACCAAAATTTGGCCGTATACGATCAACTCGACCTTGACCAAAGTTCGACAGATTGGACCTTCTAAATCCATTTTAATGAATATGGATTTCAATCTAATCTAGATTTTATATAATTTTTGGATTGGATATCCCTTCTTTGAATCCAAATTTTCAAATATGGAAAATCTAAGAAATTCAATCCAAATTTTCAATCTAAATTATTACTTGGGTTAGGTTAAAGGTCGAGATGGAGTAACCTAGACCGAAGGTTGAAATGGGCTGATCTGGTACGATGGTCGAGACAAGTTGGTCCATGTTAATGGTTGGGACTGGTTGATCCAAGCTGGAGTTCGGTCGTATAGGCCATCATCGAAATTTAATAGAGTCATCCCAAGTGAAGTTTGGTCAGGTCAACATGACTTAATTTTGCTTGATTTCAGTCGAGTCGACCCGACCACAATTTGCTCGAATTCTGCTGAGTTTACCCCTACCAAAATTTGGCCGACTTCGGCCATAGACAAAATTTTGGCGTAAAAAGCCAAGTTGACCCCGATCAAGATTTGGTCAAATATAGTTGAGTCAACCTTAACCGAAATTCGGCCAAGTCGACATGTAAAATCCATTTTATTGAATGTGAATTTCAATATGATCTACATTTTATATAAATTTTGGATTATTTATCCATTCTTTGAATCTAGATTCAAAAAATATGGAAAATCCAAAAAATTCAATATACATTCTTGGTTGGGTTAGACTAATAGTCAAGATGAACTAGTGTTGACCAAAGGTCGAGACGAGCTAGTCCAGGTCGAAGGTTGAGACAGTTCGATCACGATTGCAATTTGGTCGAGTTAGCCCTAATCAAAATTCAATTAAGTCAGCCCCGACCAAATACTGTTGAGTTAGTCAGGGTCGAAATTCGGTCACGTCAATCCGATAGAAATTTTGTTGGGGAATTCAGTTGAGTTTACCCCAACCAAAATTTTGCCGATTACGCTCGAGTTGACCGCAACTAAAATTTAGCAAAGTCGATCTTTAAAATCCATTTTAACTAATCTGGATTTCAATCCCATCTAGGTTTTATATAATACTTGGATTGATATCTATTCTTTGAATCAAGATTTTCAAATACGGAAAATCCAAAAAATTCAATCTAAATTCTTAGTAGAGTTGAGGTAAAGGTCGAGATGAATTTGGCTAGACCGATGGCAGATACTAGCCTGTTTAGCTTGACTAAAATTCGACCGAGTCGGTCCTTGTCAAAATTCAACTGAGTTAGTCCCAACCGAAGTTCGACCGAATATTATAAACTTGTCCATGGTCGTGTTTCGACCGAGAGAACACGAGCGGAATTTTGTCGAATTTAGTCAAGTTTATCCTGACCAAATTTGGAAGAATTCGACCCCAAATGAAATTTTTCCGTATTTAGCCGATCTCAACCAAAATTAAGGTGAATACGGTCGAGTCAACCTAAACAGAAATTTGGCCGAGTCGACATCTAAAATCTATTTTATTGAATGTGGATTTCAATCTTATTTACATTTCATATAGTTTTTGGAATTAACATTCATTCTTTAAATCCAAATTTTCAAATATTGAAAATATAAAAAATTCAATTCAAATTTTCAATTTAAATTCCTAATTGGGTTGGGATAAAGGTTGAGATGTACTAGCATAGAACGAAGATCGAGATGGACTGATCCAGGCTCAAGGTCAAGAAAGGTCGTTCTCTACTATAATTCAGTCAAGTTGATCCTGATCCAAATTCAATTGAGTCAGTCGTGCTCGAAGCTAAGCCGAAATTTGTTCAATTCGACTCGAACGAAATTCAGTCGATTTCAAAAGAGTTTACCCTAACAAAAATTTGGTCGAATTCGACCTTCGATAAAATTTTTGCGTATTCGAAAAAATTTTGGCTAAATAGGATCAACTCAACCTAGACTGAAATTCGACAGGTTTAACCTTTAAAATCCATTTTATTGAATCTGGATTTCAATATAATCTAGATTTTATATAGTTTTTGGATTGGATATCCATTTTTTGAATCCAGATTTTCTAAAGATGAAAATTCAAGAAATTCAATCCAAATTTTCAATTTAAATTCTTAGGTTGGTTGGGCTAAAGGTCGAGATGGACTAGCCCAGATTGAAGGTCGAGACAGATCGGTCAATGACGAAGGTTAAGATAGACCGAACTATGCCAAATATTAAGACGCATCAGTATCAACTAGAATTCGGTCGACTCGACCCTGGTCAAATTTTGACGAAGTCAGCTCCAACTAAAGTTCGTCCGAATACGGTCTAGTTGGCACCGGCTAAAATTCGATTGAATTCGGTCAGGTCGACCCAATTGTAATTCAATCAAATTTAGCCGAGTTTACCCTAACAAAAAATTTTGCCAAATTTGACCCGAAACAAAATTTTGGCGTATTCGTCTAAGATGTCCCAGACCAAAATTTAGGACGAATACGATTTAGTCAACCTCAACCAAATTTCAGCCGAGTCGACTGTGGCTGAAATTTGATCAAATTGACCTAGACCCAAATTTGAACATATTTGGACTCAACACTAAATTTGGCCATGTTCGACCAAAATTGGCAAATTTCATCACACACAGAATTTGACTATATACAATTGACTCAATCGAAGCCAAATTTGTTCGGATTCTACCAAGTAGGCCTCAACGAAATTCGGCCAAATTGAGTCGAGTTAGGATCGATTGAAATTGGTTGAGTCGACCCAGACCTAAATTTTGTCAAATTAGGTCGCATCAACTAGGGTTGAAATTTGGCCTATTCAGAGTTACCGAAATTTGGTCGTATTGGCCCTAACCAAATTTCCCCTAAATGTGGTCGAGCTGGTCCTAGCCAAAATTCGATCAAGTTCAGTCAAGTTATCCCATGCCAAAATTTGACCGAGTCGGTCCCAAGTTGGCTTGGCCAAAAGTCGATCGAGTCGACCACAACCGAAATTCGATCCGTGTTGAAATTCAACGGAGACAACCCCATCTGAAATTCTGCCAAATTTGATCTTATCGGCCCCAACAACACAAGTTTTAAAAAATTCAATTAAAATTTCTTTTATAAAAAGTGGATTTTGGAGTTTGAACTTAATCCAAATATTTGCATATGAATTTTGAAAAGAAAATGCAAACTAGTTTTGCAGAAAATGGATTTGGATCCAAAATTTGATCCAATTGTTTAGATCTAAAAATAATCTTGATTGAATCTTTAAAATTCCAATTCATAATCATCCCTACTAAATAATTATGAACCCCAAACCTAGAAATATTTCTAGGGAAAATGAATGGGCATAATCACAGTAATAATACACCTAAGTGGAGAAGATAAAAAAAGTTTAATTATTCATTTGATCATTGTTTTAGTCCAAAAGTGTCAAAGTTTAATTTGCATTTTTGATGTTTTAAATTTCTGTCAAGTTTTTCATTTTGATGCTTATCCGTGCTTCCATGTCAGAATTGTAGGAAGCGAAGAAGAATTCACATATTGATGGCAAATGGTTTAATATTATTTCTATTCTAGATTTCTGTATATATAAGTGTTTATTAAACATGTCATGCTATTTTTTTAATCTTAACAGACATTGTAATTGCTAAAGATGGTGCACATTATATTCAAACATTGTCCAAGATGATACTAAGGAACTAAAGAAAAAAGCAGTACAAACACTACAACAAAAATCACTTTAGACAACGGCATAAAATTATGATATAAATTTTAAAAACCATGGTCTAAAGATTAGACCACAATTTTTTAGGTGTGGTATAGGTGAGTGTAGCTATAGGTAATAGACAACGGTTTTTAGTATAACAATATTTTTAAAACCGTTGCTTAAACTTCTCACAATAGACAACAATTTTACATGTTGATTTTATACCTTATATATGTTTTTAGACCACTTTTTACTAGTTTTGCCCACATAGTTTAAAGCAACAATTATATAATCATGGACTTTCATGATATTTATACATCATTTATAAAAATGTTGTTTATTATATGTTTAGGCTACATTTATTTAGCCGTTGTCTATTTTAGTGTGGTCTAAATTATAAATTGTTGTAGTGAAAATACTAAAACTTATTTATTTTGTATATGTGCAATGTTTACTCATTGTAATGAAATGTAAAATTGCCATGCAGGTTTCTATGGTTGACAACATTCGTTGGATGGATCTTAATTAAGTGTGTTATAGTCATTATATTATTAGCCAAAGTATTAAAGTCATCTAATTAATTATATTTATGACTAAGAGTATATATGTCATGAACTATTAATTATGTAGACATCGTATGTAAAATTTGATGAGGGGAATATTGATTTTAGAAAAATGTAACCAATTGAGGTTATATAAATGGATTATAGTCCCCATTTGTAGGCACGTTTTGATAGGGTTTTGATCTAGTTTTGGATCTAGTTCCAATTCGGTTTTGGATCTGGTTCAAATATGGTTTTGGGTTTGATTTTGGTATATAAATAAAAATATTCAAATTTTGGTAGTTTAGCATTTTTTTTATGAGCAAATTGAATCAAGAAGTTAATAAAGTGACCTTTCTTGTATAGATAGTTCATGAGAAATGTTAAATGTTTGTGTTTACGTATATCCATGCGAGTATTTGTCGACACAAAGGAAGATTAATACAGATTGCATACATACCTATGATGTTAAACGTGTCATAATTGTAAGGTTTTTGCTTGTCAGATTCCATTCTAGTAAGGGTATGGCACCCTATGAGGCATTATATGGGAGAAAATGCAGGACACCTTTTATTGGTTTATTCAAATTTGGCAACATTTAGTTTTAGGTCCTAACATAATTCAATAGACTACTGGAAATTAAAATGATTAGGGACAAATTGAGAGAAACTCATAGTAGATAGAAATTTATGCTAACAAGGAGAGACAACCTCTTGAATTTAGAGAAGGTGATCATGTATTCTTTAAAGTCACACCAACCATTGAAATTGGTAGAGTGATGAAATCAAAGAAACTCACACCTCGCTTCATTGGTCCTTATCAAATTCTCAAAAATATAGGTCATCTTGCTTATCAAATTTCTTTACCCTTTTTCTTTCTAACTTTCACGATGTCTAATATTTTTCACGTGTCTCAATTAAGAAAATATATTTATGACTTATCTCATGTAATAAAACCTAATACATTACAATTAAAGGATAACCTTACAATCGACACAATGCATGTACAAATTACGGACAAGAAATTAAGAGCTAAGAGTTTCAGTAGTAAAATTCCTTTGGAATGAAATCATAAGAGACACATCATGGTAATTAGAAGAAAGAATAAGACAAAATTACCCTCATTTGTTTTAGCTAATAAAAATTTTTGGACAAAATTTTCTTTAAGTGAGGCAGAATTGTAACATTAAAAAAAGGGTTAAATATGTTTTGGTCCTTTAACTTTTAGTGAATTTTGGAATTAGTCCATTTCGAAACTTTAGACCAATTTAATCATTCGTCTTTCGAAAAACGTGAATTTAGTTTTTTTAATCAAATTATGTTAGGTTTATTTGATGTTTCGTACACATTTTATGATTGTATTTAAGTTGTTTATATTGTTTGACACATTTTTGTTTCAATGTTAAGTCAAATACTATTATGAAATGCGCTTGAAATGTCAAATAAACTTAACAAACTTTGATTAAAAGGACTAAATTGATCTAAAGTTTCAAAATGAATTTATTATAAAATTCACTAAAAGTTAAGGAACCAAAAATATATTTAACCCTTAAAAAAATTACAATGTAAAGAATTATATTGTTTATCAATATTTTAATTCATGAAATATTTAATATTTCATGAAAAATAATTAATTTATATTTTTTAATTATTCTATTTATTTAAATTGTATAGACATAAATAATTAATTATAATTAACATTATAGAGCTTTTCACATACAAATATAAAAAACAAAATAATAGTAATATGTTAACCACTTAATATATAGCAGTAATATGCAAGAGGAAATTAATATATAGCATGAACCACTTAAAAAAATGGATATACAAAATACATTTAACCACGTTCATTTCTATCCGAAATATCCAATCAAAAAATATTACAAATAAAGAGGTATATGTACTTTTATTATATTTATAATGAGGGGTAGTTTGGGGAGTATCACTTTGATGGGGTGCAAGAAGAAAAACGGGAAGATCAGAAAGAAAGCCCCTTCAGATACACGCCACTAATGTTTGGGCCACAATAAGTCCAATTTTGGAGTCAAATTACACAGATTTTATAATTATTTTAAAAATAGAAACTAAAAATGTTGTTGTCAATTCATTTTTTAAAATGGTTTAAAATATTTTCTAAAAGCTTGAAATCTTGTTTACACCACGTTAATTGATACATGAAATTATTTTTTATTGATATCCAATGCAACATTGTCCTATTTTGGCTATACAAATAAAAATGTTGCTATAAGCATAAAATGTTGTATTGTCCTCTTTTTTTTTAAATTATTTATATCATGCCAACGCTACACAATAATCGATCTTTATTGTTATCTAATGCAACAATTCTTTTTGGCTCCTAAAATAGAGGCCTTGTTACAGGAATAAAACGTTGCAATGTCTTCTTTGTAATTTTGTATTTTATTGGGTTGGGCTTGTAATTATCTCTCTTTCTAAATACACCTCACCCATGGTTTGGGCCACAGTAAGTCTAATTGTGGATCCAAATTCTTAGACAAGAGAGAATTAGATGTGAGGCAAGAAAAACATGAGACCAAGGAGACAAACAAAGAAGGAATCTAGGATCGAAGCCATGAAAAGATTAACAAAAGTTCTTAGGATTTTATTTCTCAATTTTGAATTTCCCTTCTTTGTTTGGTTAATTTTTCAGCTAATTAGTGAGGATTCTTGATGTATAATTTACACAATAATCTTAGACACACTTGAGTTACATTTGGATAGCAATTTTCATAACTCGTAGGCTATAAAAAGTCATCGTTTCTCTTTATGAACAAGTTTAGATACATTTGGATAGGACCTTTGCATCTTTGCTTAGTATTTTTTTGGAGTATTCTTCTTTATAATTTTCCTTTTAATTGAGTTGGACTTGCAATTAGAATTCTTTATGATTTCTCTTGTTTTGGATGCACCTCACTCACGGTTTGGGCCCCCAACAAGCCCATTTGTGAATTCAAATTATAAAGTGGTTTTTATAACTGTTTTAAAAGAAAAAAAAATATTGTCAAATTTCTTTAAAACATATTTACACTACACTAATGATACACAAATTTTTTCTATTGTTATCTAATGCAACAATATGCTTTCTTCGCTACACAAATAGAAATATTACTATAACATACAATATTCTATTATCATATTTGCAAATTTTCTTTTAATTGAGTGGAGTTGTAATTATAATATTTAGAATTTCTCTTTTCCTTGATACACCTCGGGTAAGTGAATATTTTGATTTTATTGTTATAAAAAAATAATTAAGTCAATCCACTTTATAAAAAAAATAAATCGAGTCAATCTATTATATTTGTCTTGTAATATATAAAATAAATTAAAAAAATAAAATACAGGTGAGTTAGCTTACTATGCACCAACATGCGATGGATCAAGCTAAATAACCGTTAATGACTCGAATTACATTATTAGCACTTAATAATCCATCAATAATTTTTTTTTATCATAAGTATAATTTATTGTGAACCTTATAATGGTGTTCTTTTCAGCACACATCAACTTTTTATACTATCTTTATCACATGGTATACAATTTATTTTATTGCCTATTTAAAAGCATTTAACGGTAACTAACATGTAAAGGGATATCTAATTTATTTCTATATTTTAAAAAATATATGATACATCCTTGGCAAGAAATATTTGTCAAATTAAATATAAACAGAACAGTTCAAATGCATAATTTTATGTGTAAAAAAAAAGAAATAATTTCAGTAACATTTAAAAAATTATAAGGAATCAATTTATTTTAAAGTTAGTTATAAGAGCAAACATAACCAGAATTCACAATGCAAAATATATATATATATATATATATATATATATATATATATATATATATATATATATATATATATATATATATATATATATCAGTAGTATTTTTACTTTTATAGCACAAAGATTTAAAAGGAAATTTAAGCTTTTATATCAAGATATTGATCACAGAATATTTTATATGTATTGTTTTATTGTTTAATAGGAGATGCTCTTTGATTATTTTGGTGGAGTTTTGTTGATCGAAAGAATTATAATGAGTTAATATATATGATATATTATGTTGGGAGTAGTTCATTCTGAATGTGTGTGGTGCCTTAGGGTAAGGTGGTGCACTATGTCAGTTTTTAGTTGTCAGTACGAGTGTTTATTGTGTTTAGTTTACCCGTAAGATTTTTAAGAGTAGGGAATAGTCTTCGTCCATAAAATTTTTGGGAAGTAGCGGGAAGTGTAACTTTGCATACTGTATCGGTGAATTTCATTGGGGTTCTAGAGGAGAGTGGTGGGAAGTGAGACCGGTGTACTTTGATGGGAAAATTTTTGAGGAGAATGATGGGAAGTGACACTTATGTACTTCGCCAGAAAAGCTCTTGAGGTGAGTAATTGGAAGTGTATACTTTGTCGGAGAAACTCTCTTGGAGAGTGATGAGAAATGGAACATGTCTATAAGGCTCGGGAGAAGCAGGAAGGGTGGTTGCTCTAGTGGTGAGCAGTTGTTGGTAAGCTGGGTGCAAGAGTTACAAACTTACTCCTGAAACCGTGATCACTAGTGACTAGTGGTTGTATTTAATTATTATGATGACATGTTTTGAACATGTGATGATATGTTTAAAGTGTTGTTTGAGACAATAGATTCTGTGAATGATTGTTTGAGACACCAGAGTTATGAAAGGTTTGAGTGAAGTATTATATTATATTATTATTGATGTATATTATTAGTTATGAGTTTTTATTATCCATTTAGTTCACCCTTGTATGTATATTTAATTACGATGATTGTATATGTATGTTAATATATGGGAGCATGTTTATATAGATGTTGATATGAATGTAAAAAGTGAGTAACTTTGGATTTGTTTCAGAGAAATAACTTATTTTATAAATGAACAGGGTTTATACAAATGTTACCTTGAAATAATGTACACTTTAATTTAATTATGATTTTTTTTAATTTTATTCTTTAGTTATCTGAATAAATAAATGAAAGTTTCAATATTATTAATATTCAATGGTGGTATGAGATTTTCAAAATAATAGATTTTAGAATTTACGAATTTTACTAAACATATTAGTTGCATTCAACCGAAATATTACACAAATATTAATAGCAATAATAAGTAATAATAATATAAATATTAATAATACAAAACTAATAACAATAATATATTATAAATAATAATATATAATAACTTTTATTACAGAATAATTTGATCATTTTATAGTTTCACCTATTAAAACATTTTTTTTTTATCATTGACATCAATGAGTCGTTCACACACTTTTATAAAACTTTTTTCCTCATTCCTTATAATATTTTCTCTAATTCAAATAACTTTACTTTCATTTTCCATTAAAATAAAATTGTTCAATATATTTGGAAGTACAAATAACAACAGAAAAGTTTAAAGGAAAAAGAACTAGAAAAACAAACGAGAAAAATAAGCCAGGAGAATCTGAAAGAAAAAGTACAAAAAGAAAACAAGTAAGAATATAAAAAATAGAATTGGGCCAAAATCATGGATATTACAAAAACTATATTGCATCTTTAGTATTTAGTATTTTATATTTTATTGTAGAAAGGTGAGAAGTGGAATTTGATTTTAAAATATCTTCATCTTTTGATGGTTTTTATTTAGTAGATGAATGACATGGCTATCGTTAAGAAAGGAAAAAGAAATATTTATTCCATTTTTTATAAAATTATGAACAATTTTAGAGAAAATAGCGAGTTATACTTAACAATGAACATACGATGATTTTGAAAACAAATTTAGTTATATTTATTTTAACCTTCATTGAGGATAAGAAGAAGCAAATATGAAAAGTTTGAATATGATTCTAAGTATGACTTACTTAATACTACAACAACCAAATTAAATTATGTTATTTTGAGTGATATACCTTTATCACTTGATTTTTATGAAACTTGAGCATTACAGTTCAAAAGCAATCACTCAAATTTACTTCATTATGTTGTGCAAACATAATATATATATATATATATATATATATATATATATATATATATATATATATATATATATATAATATGAGAGTTAGTTTATTTTTATTACAAAATTTTAGTTTGTTTGATTTTTCAAAATGTTCAATTTTTAAGTTTTTATGCTTTAAAAGTAAATTAAAATATTTATAGTTCAAATTAACTTTTAAAAGTACCAACCTTTTAAAACCATCACAAAATAACATTATAATAAATTTTATACTAATTAATTACGCTAAAACTTTCTTTATTTTTCAAATTAAAAAATTTGTCAAAATAAGTTAGAATTCTCCTATCCAAACTCATTTTTTTAATGAACAAAAATTAATGAAGAATATTGACCCCTTTTATCATTCCATGTTATTTCTCTATTCAAGTTCTTCCTTGTCATTCTCCGTTGATATCCAATTTTTCACTTTTTCCTTCCTCACCTTATTCCATTAGCACCCCCTCTCCTCCTACATCCCACCCAACTCTTCTTCTTTTTCTTTTTTTTCTTTTACCACTCTTTTTCATTCTTTCTTTTTTCTTAAGTTAAATTTGAATAATTATTACACTGTAAAAAACCATTATTTTATGTTTTTTTATGATAAGCTTGACTAAAATAATCATTTTAATTTACTCTAAAAGTACTAAAACAAACTATACTCAGACAGAATCTAAGAAAAAATATGACAAAATAAATAACCAAATATATAATTAAGTCAAAATTAGATTGAAGCAATGTACTAATTTGAAGGATAGTTTAGGATAAGAAGACGCTCTTTAACTTGAGTAACAAAGCATTACTTTTTTTTTTATTCTTTTTGGTTCTGATTTATTATTTTCATTGGGTGCAGTTATTTTTTTTAAATTGATTTGTTGAAGTGAAACTTTACCTGTAGTAGTTGATAAATGTTAAGTTTCATCAAATTGTGAATCCAATTTGTGGAGAGTTTCCAATGTTCAAAATCACACTTTTAATTGTCACGGATTTAATGACGATATTTATTGTGACATAACTACACAAAGTGGATGACAAAAAAGTCGATAATTTCATAAATAAATTTGTATGGAAGATAAAAAGTATGTTTAACCTAGGTTTAAGTAAATGCTGTTGCACCACTTTTGAGTACATATATTTATGTATTCATTTTTGAAGAAATAAAAATGAAAAAAAATATTAGGACTTGTGTGTACAAATAAAAAATTGATTAGTATCATGGTTTACAAAATTGAGCAAAACAAAATATAATTTTATCCTCATTAACTTTATTAAACAAAAGTTTAATTATATTTGTCCCTCTAAATTTTGACTGCACACATTTAATTTTGCAATTACTACACGGTATCAACTTGGTCTCTTTGTTGTGTTCATTTAATATTTAATAAATTTGGTCTCTTTGTTATTAATGACATTGATGTGTTATCAGTCTAACTTCATAATTACAAATTTCATTCTTCAAATATAACATTTTTCCTATTTTAATCCCTCCTATTCCTTATTTAATTCTACAAATTTAATATTTCAAATATTTCTTTTGTCTTATGTTTATAAAATAGTTATAATAATTATACCTGTCAAATACATGATAATTTTGATGTTGATATTGCAAAACATAATAATAAAAAATTATATAAAAAAATAAAGAATATAAATAAACTTTACCATATAATAATTTACAATATGAGTGATGATTGTTCGCAAAATTTCTGTTGCAAATGGTTCCAATTCATCATCTTATAAATTATTCTAACAATTCAATCTGGTTACATATGAGAATGTGAAATTATCAAAGTGTTGAATGTGGTATTTTTATGAAACTCTACAATGAAAATTAGAACCACTAAGTTATTAAACTTCAATAATATACAAATAAAAATCATATATATTTGGTTACATTAAAACTAACATTAATATTTTTTAGAAAGGAAATAATTATTACTAAACAAAAGTTATATTATATATAATATTAATAAGTATAAATTAACGGTTATTTATTATATATTAATAATATTGTAATTAACATCAATAAAGATATGTAAATAATAAAGTAATCATATTAAAATATTAATTTAGGTTCGTGTTAACGAAATGTAGCTGTAACTAAAGTTTCACAAGTAATATAAACAGTAAATTAGAATTATGTTTAAAAAAAAAGTTTCACAATTGTGATAATAAAAGACTTTTTTAAAGATATAATAGAATACTTTTTTTAAAATAAAATATAGTAAAATACTTATAAAATTTATACCATTTACAGCATCAAAATCTAAAATCTCATAATTTATCAGAGAAAAAAAATTCAACACTAACTAAAGAAAAAAAACACTGTTAATTTCTGATAGATTAAATTAATGAAAAGTATCAATTAAAAACAACTGGAGTAAATTTTTTTTCAAAAAATGTGTTCTTTTATGAAAATTCTTTTTCTTTTAAATAAGAGAATGATTTTGGCATTCATTATTAGTATAATTTTGCCAAAATCAATATGTGATAATATTGCATCCTTGGATATAGATGATTTCACTGTTTGTACAAACTAAGCGAAGATAATTCCAATCTAGTTATTACTACAACACCATAACCCATTGTTTCACAACCTCCTAGACATTCCATGAGACAAAGGAAACATCCACACTACTTGAGGGATTATCACTAATATCTGTCTGCTGCTTCCTATACTAATCTATCCTTTGGTAACCATTTTTCCTCTGTATATTATCCTGCTTTTCTTTATTATGACAAATGTTCCCTTAGTTATAGAATTTTTTTGTTCTATTCTGTATCTTCTTTGACTGAACCAAAAACATTCACTCAAGCTTCTAAAATGGATCGTTGGGTGCAAGCCATGAATTCTCAGATTAATGCTCTCGAACACAACCACATTTGGGAGATAGTTAATCATCATCCCAATAAAATAGTCGTGGATTGTAAATGGGTTTATAAGATCAAATTCCATGTTGATGGTACTATAGAGAGGCATAAAGGCCACTTGGTTGCTAAGGGATATACATAACTTGAACGAGTAGATTATTTTGATACATTCTCTCTCGTTGCCAAACTCAACACAATAAGGGTCATTCTTGCCATAACTTTTGCAAAAAATTGGTTCCTTAAACAATTAGACATTAATAATGTTTTCTTGCATGGTGATCTACATGAAGAAGTTTACATGCATTTGCCCCTTGGTATGACAACTTCTCATCCCAATAAAGTCTGCAAATTAAAAAAATCCTTGTATGGGTTGAAATAAGCTAGTAGGCAATGGTATGCCAAGCTCACCACAACTTTATTAGCCTTTAAATTCACACAATCTTTAACTAATCATTCCCTTTTCATAAAGAAAACATGGGCATCTTTCATTGCATTATTAATCTATGTTGATGACATAGTTCTACTGAAATTGAATATGTTAAGGCACACTTGGACCATGAATTCAACACTAAGCATCTTGGGAAACTTCGTTATTTTTTAGGTCTTGATATCCCACTCTTCTACTAGGATTATGGTTAATCAAAGAAAAAAAATGCTCTTGAGTTGTTGGAAGAGAATGGTATGCTTATTGCCAAACTTGTATCCACTCCAATGGAGCCTTATGCTAGATTCACTAGCTCTTCAGGCACCCCTTAATCTGATCCACAACCTTATCGTAGACTAGTTGGTTAGTTGATGTACCTTACAACCACAAGACCAAACTTAGCTTTTGTTACTCAATAATTGAGTCAATATATTTCTCAATCCATGGATACTCATCTTAATGTTGCCAAGCGAGTTCTCCACTACATCATAGGTTCTCCCGCTAAAGGTCTTCACTTTGCCGCAAATTCATCTCTAATTCCTTCTGGTTTTGTTGATTTTGATTGGGGTAATTATATTGAAACCCAAAAATATATTACTGGGTATTGTGTCTTTCTTGGTTCTTCCTTAATTTCTTGGAAAACTAAGAAGCAAACAATTGTATCTCGTTCTTCCTCTAAAGATGAATATAGAGCTCTTGGAGCTTTGAGTTGTGAACTGTAATGGCTCCATTTCTTGTTCACTGATTTGAAAGGTCCTCTTGTCGCTCCTATTTCAGTGTTCTGTGATAATCAATCTACTATATACTTAGCTCAAAATCCCATTTTTCATGAACGCACAAAGCATATAGATTGACTATCATGTCATCTATGAGAAAATTCAAAGTGGTCTTCTTCATTTACTACCCATTTCTTCTTCTGCTCAACGTGTTGATATGTTTACTAAGGCTCTTTATCCCAAAGTTTTCACATGATGCATATCCAAGTTGGGACTGTTCAATGTTCATAGTCCCGCTAGAGGGGATAGTATTACCAAATAATTAATCTTGTATATTGCAAGTTGTTATGATTTTGTCTTTTTCCTCCATGTACAGGTTGTTATTACATGTGTCTAGTTTATTACGTACGAATGCATACAAATGATTTTCTTCATCCTTACATATACAATCTTTGTTTTCTTTGTAAAACTTTAGATGGAATCAATGAAACATTTATTCTGAGACAATGCAGAAACAAAATAAAGTAATATGCATGTGATAGAGGTAAAAAGGGTGGGGGACATGCATCTTCTGTTTCTGCTAATTAATAATAGATAACTTAAAAAATGCAACCTTACACACATACACATACATAGAAGAAAAATTCTACAAGTACTTCTACCAGATATTAGCACTGCATTATTTTTTTTTTTGTCCATCTCAAAGACTTCGCAAAGTTTTTCTTCGTATGGTGATTGTCCATAAACCAGTCCAATGACAATGTACTTCATAGTTTGAGTTAACTTATTAATCCTTGTTGACTTTCCCTGCACACAAAACATTTTCATTTTAAAAGCAACGAAACTTGTTATAAAGAACTTACCAAAGTAAAGTGGTATCTTGGACTAATTCTAGTTCATCATCAAAGATCCCTTGAAATGGATCATCTCCATTGTTCACTTCAACTGCATTATTTTCCATTTGCTGCAAGCAATCGTGCCACTAAACAAGAGTGATTAGATTCCTGGTGTCATTCTATTCCATCTAATGTTGTTGTCTCAATGCTATGATCTCTTCCATACTCTCTTCATCCATGGCTACATGGATGCTTCTACTAGCTTGGTTTATAGTACTGGATTTTGTGGTATTCATCGTTGTGGAAACCACTTCTCCTTGTGACTATGATATTCTAATCGAAGGAACGTCTTGATCAATCAGAAATGGAGAGGAAGTTAATGTTGGAGTTAAGTAAGAGTACATTGATGAGTCGTTTGTTGCCAGGGAAAATGGTAGGTTTTTAAGTGTTGGTGTTGTTGTTAAGCACAAGGGTAGCATTTAAAATGTTGTTGTTACTAAGCACATGGGTACCATAAAATATGTTGTTGTTACTAAGCACATGGTTAACATATAAAATGTTATTATTAAGCATAGGGGTAGACTCTAAAATGTTCTGATTAAACACAAAGGGAGCATATGAAATGTTGTTATCAAACAAAATGGTAGGATTTGAAGTGTTGTTGTAATCAAGCAAAAGGGTAGGATTTAAAGTGTTGTTGTTATCAAGCAAAAGGGTAAGATTTGAAGTGTTGTTATCAATCAAAAGGGTAGGATCTAAATTGTTGTTATCAAGCAAAAGGGGAGGATTAAAGGTGTTGTTATTAAGCAAAAGGGTAGCTTTTGAATTGTTGAAACGATGTATATTGAGGTTGAATCATAATGTCTAACTTGGAAGTGTGAAATTGGGAGGTTCTAGCGTAGGGGGGTGGAAGAGCAAAATGGGAAATAATGATGTAGGGGTAAAAATTTGGAAGTGAAAGTGGATGAGGAGGAAGAGAAATAGGAGGTGGAAGAAGAAGAAGAAGAAGAAGAAGAGGAGGAAGGGGCGAGAAGGATGAGGAGAAGGACAGATCATTTAAGTAATGTGAAATTTTGGTTGAGGGTGGTAGATACATCTTAGGCCTTCACTTAGCCTTGAATATGCTCACTGGCCACTTTCATGGTTGCCCTGTGGTATTTCAAGGCATTAACAATCTCCTTCCTTGTATCTGCCATATTCATTAGCCTTTCTTCACAAGGCCTATTAGTAAACCTTTTTCTAACATTTTTCCTGAGGTGTTGCTACCCAGGCTGGCCCAAATTTTGATTTGTAGAAACATGGGTGTGAATTCAAAAGGAGGAGGTTATAGGTTGGTGGAATCATGGGTTTTCTCCAATAATAGATAGTTAGTCCATGATATATAAGTTGATAGTGAAGCAAAAAAGTCTTGAATCTCCTTCAAGGCCTAAAAGATTACTATAGGGACAACATAGAGCTTTTATGTTGTTTTTGGACTTTTCTCTGTTTTGACAAATTACGTTTGTTACCCTTTTATTACCGACCACTTTAAATTGATTCCTTCTGATCAGTGGTCTCACTCAGTCACACACCAAACCATGTCTTTAACGCTACAAGACAAACTTTGCCTCTCACTACTATTGAAAACTCTTTCCATTACGAAATTTATTGAAGAAGAAAATAAGCAACTTGCGTTCTCAAACAAGAAAACCAATGGGATTTATTAATATTTTTTACTTACATAATTGTCCATCTTTTTTTACATCATGTGAGAATATTTATTGAACTGGGGATAGTACCACAAACAAGATTATAGTCTTTGACACATGAATGTTAGCAACTTGGCCATAGAACAAAACATCTCTTTCTTTGAACGAAATTGTATTTTCATAGGTTTTGTTTCTCATTTATTTGTTTTCTACAAAATGAAAGTTATATAAACAAAGCAACGGAGAATACTATGATAGCCTAATATAGGTTAGTGACAGAAACTATAACGACTTTTAAAATCTTGATATTTTGTGACAAATTACTTGAACTTATGGTATATCTAGCTATTCATACACACATCACTGTTTTTTATTAATAATTTTGTGCCACAATTCTAACAAACGTACTATTTGAACAAACACTTTGAGGGAAGTTTTGGAATTGTACTTTGCGATAATTTAGCTTCTGATCCCTACAAAATTTTCAAGATAACATATTCCTACACAAATCCAAATGCAACAAAAAACTTTTAAATATACACATAAAAAATTATAAAAATCTAAAATATAATTTTCCATCATTTACTATATAATTATTCCTAACTTTTGTCTTCTTATTTTAAAATAAAGATATTCAATTCTTCAATATTTCAAAGATAATGATCTTATTCTAATTGTTTCAATTAAAATTCATTGTTACCTTTAATAGGATAAACAAACATTTTTTTTTTAAATACATACAGACACAAACAACGTTTTATTTGTAATTATCAAAGTTTTTGTTTCGTATTTCTATTATTGTTATATTAAGATGCTAAAAAATATATGCCATAATATGTCATAATGCTTTTATTAGTGGATGAATTTCACAATCTATAGAAAAATATAAAAAAAATTATAAACTAAAATATTAATTTATATGTATTATAAATAAAAATTTTAAAAAAGTATATAAAAGAACTTGTACATCTTGACTTGAATTGAAGATAAAATAATTTTATCTTAGGAGAAACTAAAATTAAATTTTTGTTTACTTTATGGATAATTTATTGAGTCATGTGATACATACCAAAATCTTAATTTAAATAATCAATATAAAACAATAATTATAAAAATTGCTAACTAAATGTCTATACTTTATTTAAAGACCAAAATTATGAATAGAAACAAAGAGTAATATCAAAATTATATTGTAGCCTTTTGTTTTTGTATGGAACCAAGTTGTCTCAAGAGTCTTCATTTCTCTACCTCTACTCATCGAGATTCACCTTTGAGTTGTTTCTGAAAAGTCTCTTAGGGACTGAGGTACTTACAAGCACTCCGATGCTCAAGTCAGTGACATTTCGATATAGTGCGTATATTAAAGATGAGTTAAGATTAGTTTGTCTTACCTTTGGACCTTGAACCTTATTTTATATTACCTGGCTTTGGTCCTTACTTCTTTACCTTCAGGATTGTTTTCATTCTTTCATAAATATTAATAAACCTCATGAATACTCTACTGTAACTGTCCAAGATATGAATGTATCGTTATATTTTCATATCCCGCTTGAGATTCAACATTCTTGCTTGCATATCCCAACACTGGGTCAAGGTGTGTGTACCCGTTACTAGGCCAAGATGTACTCAACCTCCATGGGTTGAAATGTTTTTGTCCCTTCACTACACCAACATTCCTTCCATCATCAACTTAGGTCCTCCATACGTCAAAACGGACCAATTGTACCCTAGGCCAACTCTCCCTTGCATCGATTGTACTATGGGTCGTCTGTACCTCGTTTTTCCCATACGCTAGCAACATCATTTTATCATGTGCCACTAGGTCGACTATACCCTAGGCCGACTGTACCTTGGTCTGTCTATACCTTTTTCTTTCCCTACTCTAGCAACATCGTTTTCTCATGTGCCACTGGGTGGACTGTATCCTCGGTTGTTTGTACCCTTTTTTCTCCTATGCTAGCAACATCATTTTCTCATATGTCACTAGGTCGAGTACATCTCGACTTCCCTATACACCATCTACCTAGACTCGCTACGAACAAAATGTTGCAAGAGTCTTTTAAAAAGCCCGGCTAAAGGGATTTAAAGTGTCTTTTTTAAGGCCATTGTAAATGACTTGATTGATTGTATGACTAGGCAAATTACGATTGTTATGTTATGACATGAGACACAACTGACCCCTTCCTATGTAGGTTGCTTAGGTCGAGATGTACTCAATCCTAGTAGGGTCGAGATGTTCTCGGTAACAGTAGGCAGAAGGTGGGGTCTATGTATGTGTGCAAAGTAGGGGCGTTCGTGATGGCATGCGTCATGGGAAAACATGAAGGAGAATACTTCAATCTCTATAGTTCCTTTAGAATAGAGATGGGAGGGATCATCTTTGGTTAATGAAGTTTCCTTACCCGCCCTTAAGAGTATGGGAGGGATCATCATGGGTGATTAAGCTTGCTAACCCAACTATCAAATTTGTACGAAGCGATCATCATGTTTGATGAAGTTTCCCTTCTCAAAAAGATATGTCCAATCAAGTAGAGGATAAAGTAATAACACAAGTGTTAAAGGAAAAATTCTTTAATTTATTGTTATGAATGATGTCTCATTAAAAACTTTCTTGACAAAAAATCCTCTTTAGGAAAAAACGATTAAGGTAGGAAATTGTACATCGTTCGAATTGTAAAATAATTTAGTTTAGCTATAATAAAATTTCATATGTGAGGTGTCCCAAGTTGCTGGTATAGGAGCCCCCAACAAATGTTCTAGCTTATAAGAACCTTTACCTATAACAATCATTTCCAGTTTGGTGAGAACTTACCTTCGTGTTTGCGGGCAACACTTGATATCATTCCCTGAACATGTTGCTTGGTCGAATGATTATTATCTTTTCTTTTTTTGGATACCTCCTGTCAGGGTTGTTCGCCCTAGTTGTACTGTGAAACTCCTTGGGTTCCTCCATTTGCATGAACTTAGTTGTCCTCGTTCTATGGTCGTCCAAATCAGCCAAATGCTTTGTACACAAACTGTCGACAAAAGAACTTGGTCTTAAGGCTGTGATGAGATGATGCATGGCCACCCCTAGGTTTAAGGTATTGATGTTCAACGATATCTTCAAGATTGTTTTATAAGCTCCCGCAAAGACTCCCCCCTCTTTACATATGTTTCCTAAGGCTAAGAAGGTGAGACAGTGAGGCTTGCTAGTGGAAAACTAGATACTGAAACATGTAGTCAACGTTTCAAAACAATCAACAAAACTAGGAGAAGTCACGTGGACCAGCTAATTGTAAGGCCTTTCAAAGATGTCGGGAAGACACGACAAAATTTTGCATCTTTTGAAATGTACAGTCTTAATTGGGTGGTGAAGATATTGATGTGCTCCTCTAGATCGGTAATGCCATCGTATTGGTTCATGGCTAATCCCTTCCATCGTGGTGGGAGCTCGACATCAAGGTTCCATCCACGAAAAGATGGCGTCTAGATGCCTCCATCCTCATACCAGTTTGATTGGTATTGGTTTGAGCCTTGGACCCCTCTCGACCTTATGTCTCTTCCATTCTTCTTCGCCATGGGATCCCTTTCCTCTTTGGGATGATTACTCCACCTATCTTCGGATCCTCTGATTCTCTACCCTGAGGGCGTTAATCTCTTCTTCGCTTTTGCGCCTTAGTTCCTACACTTGTCGTTGCATTTCCTCTTGCATCTCTCACTTCATTTCTGCCATCATTGTGCTTTGGTTTGCTATTGTTCTTGTCGACACCATCTCTCTTAAGAATTACTCAGCCCCACGGTGGACGCCAAAATGTTTCTTGTATGGAACCGAGTTGCCTCAAGAGTTTTCTCTTCTCTACCTCTGCTCATCGGAATTCACCTCTAAGGTATTTCAGGGAAGTCTCCTATAGATGAGGTACTTGCAGGAACTCTGACGCTCAAGTCAGTGACACTTCGATATAGTGCATATAGTAAAGTTGAGTTAAGATTAGTCTATCTTATCTTTGGACCCTGAACATTATTTTATGTTACTTAGTTTTGGTCTTGGCTTCATTACCTTCAGGGCCATTTTCAATCTTTCATAAATACTAATAAACCTTATGAATACTTTACTATAACTGTCCAAGATCTGAATGCACCGTTATATTTCCATATCTCGCTTGAAATTCAGCGTTCCTGGTTGCATATCCCAACATTGGTTCAATGTGCATCTACCCATTATTGGGTTGAGATGTACTCGACCTCCATGAATCGAAATGTTCCTTTCCCTTCACTACACCAGTCACTCCTTCCATCACTCCCCTTACGCTAACAACATTGTTTTTTGATGTTTCACTAGGCCGATTGTATCCTGGGTCGACAATACCTTGGATCGTTTGTACCCTATTTTCCCCCTATGCTAGCAACATTGTTTTCTTATGTGCCGCTGGGCCGACTGTATCCTAGGTCAATTGTACCTTGGGTCGTTTGTACCCCTTTTTTCCCCTATTCTAATAACATTGTTTTCTCATGTACCATTAAGCTGAGTACATCTCGGCTTCCCTATACACCTATAAATGTCATATAGAAATGAGGATGAGTTATATTATAGAAAATACGAAAATAATATAACTTAGCATCCGGTATCCAAAGACTCATTTATGTATCTTAAGTTCTACATACTTTTATAATAATAAAACTTAACATTTAAAAAATAATAAAATATTGCACTAGTGTAAGAAAGGGTTTTGATACCTGTTGAACATAGTGTTTTAATTTTTTGAACCAAAACATATTAAGACAAAATAAAAAAGAAAATATCTTTTTGGCTTCGATTGCGAACTGAAGTATAAAATTATATATTATGTTTTGGTTCTCAGATACTTAAATCAATGCCTAATACTTTTAAAATTAGTATTGTCTCCTCTAATATTTCTTTTTTAAAAATACAATTTATTCATAAAACTTAAGAGCATTGAATATCTTGAATTAAATCTCAAACGACAAATTAACACTAATTCAATAACAATTTCAGATAAACAAATTTAAGCATGTATAATTATGAATTATTAAAAAAACAAATAATGCAAGTGACAAATTATGAACCTGGGAGCACAAAACAAATTGGAACCCAAAGTCTTGCAAATATTTGAAGTATTAAGTGACAAATTATGTTTACTGCGAAAAACCAACAAAAAGTAATTGCATTAGTGTTTCAAATTAAGATATTGAAGAAAAAAAACTTAGAACGAACCTTTCTCGCAATTCTCAAATGGGAAGAATATAGAGGTTGAGTTAAAGACATGGAAGAGAAGGGAAGAGATGAGAATTACGTTTGATGACGAAGATCGAAGCACCGACGGTCACGTTTACTATAATCGATTAAGCTTCATTCATTTGAAAATCAAAGCCTAAAAGTTGTTATTAAAATAACAAATAGTAAAATTCGATGACAATTTTAAAATTTTCATTAACATTTAGGTCTTGGTAGCACCCGAATATTCCTTATTAACCCAAAACCTAAAAGTCTCGACGGTTAAAATAATATTAGAAAAATAACATTTTTAAAATTTTATCAAACATATAGACTTTGGTTCTTTAAAAGTAAAAGTTTATAGACGTTTATGCTTTATTTTCGAAGGAACCCAAATCTATAAATTCGACATGTCACTACATTTTTATATGTTTTAGCCTTCTTAAAATTGAAACATATAAAACATTTTTAAAAGTTATTAAAACTGATAAAATTGAAAAGAAAAATAAAAGTAGAAGAATAATTAAAAGAAAATTTTCTAACGGAAAGACATCGATTTTTTTTTTTTTTTACACAAAATAGAAAAACAACTACTCTTATAATAATATATAGATGCATATGCATGCACACATGCAGAAGGGAAAAACCTGAACTTCCACCATTTATTTTCACTGCATTTCTCTGTCCAACCCTAGAGACCTTGCAGGCTTCTCTTTGATTGCCTTCAATGATAGTATTTATGGTTATATGGGTTGACTTATTTTGATTCTCTGCTTCATTCACCTCAATCACAATAAATTACAAATTTTGATTCTTTAATATTGATATTAACCTAAAGCACCTCAAGTTTGGTAAGATCTTTGGCCACCGATGCTGGAAACAAACTTCGAAGAAGATTACATCTTGAAAATCTGAGACAATACGGAGAGGGAAGATCACTACTTTCTTCTTCTCCCATTTTCGTAATAGCTATGGTGAGTATGACATGTGGAAAGTTTTCCAACAGTGGGGAAGAGTCACAGAAGTCTTCATATCCAGAAGGTTAGACAAATGGGGTTATAGGTACGGGTTTGTTCAATTTCTGGAGGTGAAGAACGACCAAAGACTTCAACAAGAGCTGGATTCGATTATAATTGGGACAACCAAATTGCATGTAAACAAACCCAGATTTGATAGGAAAGACTAGCAGAAAATGGCCAAGAAAACTAATATTCTGGTACGCAAAAGTTCCCCTCAAACCAGGAAGGTGTGGAGAGAGGTTAAGCGTGATCAATCTTACACTCAAACAGTAAAAGCTACCACCAACACATCCGAGCAGACTTGGAAAGGAATATCTTTTGACACGGAAGAAGCTGACATTAAATGGCTAGTTGGAAGCTACATCGGAAGGGTAAGTAATTATTCAAAGGTTGATGAGATCATGGAGGAAGTTATTAAAAACGGAATGGGTCGAATAAACATAAAGTATATGGGAGAGAACGCGGCATTTATTCAAGGAATAGAAGGAACAGAGCTTGGCAATCTCATAGATGACAATAAAGAGTATTGTAGGAGCAAGAATATGGGTTCAGAAAAGTATGAAAATAAATGGGAAAATATATAATTTGGTTTTAGAGGAAGAAACTATTGTAGGAACACAACCAATTTGCTGCTGCGCATATGGGAACAACTTGTCTTCTGACAGTAGTACGAGCGACATTGGCTTGGACGTTTGCAGTTCAACATCAGAGTGGTGTGAGGATGATATCCTGATCGATATTACGAAGAACAAGATGAAAGAGGATTGTACAATCCAATCACCAGCACCATTCGTGAAAATGAGCCTCCAAGTCTCATCGAAGAAGCTAAGCGGAACCAGAAACGCATTTCTTTTTGACCGTTGTGGAAGGAATGATGGAAATGGTATGTCTGAGTCTAAGCTGGTCGTAGGCTTGCCACAAACAGAATTTTTTAACAAAAATAGCTTAAAGCCTATCTGTACTTCACGTAGGCAAACAAATCCTTGTAACTTGGCATTTTCTAACAATGGGCCAACATTGATGACAGCCCAACCAGCTGCTGGAGGACACTCACAATCTTTTGTTAAGGAAACTAAGTTAGGCCTTGATGTGGGTGTTGGCCCAGGAAATAAGAAAGATGGCTTACTAAATGATTATACCCCCACGCTTCTTATCAGTAAAAATCATAATACTCCTCTTCGAAGCATTGGGGCAGCACGCGAAGGGCTGGGAATCGCTCATTATTTCTGCAGGTCGAGCACTCATGATCATGAGAAAGGGAACCTAGACGTACCTACAATCGAGCTGCACTCACTCGTATCCAACGAAAATACTCACAACAGATGTGTGCCCCGAAGCCGGTCTTTGATTCAAAGTAAAGATTCACCAAACCCCGACAGCGAGACTCCATGCAATGTTCTAGCAACGAAGCACATGACCCTCATCAAAGAATCAAATCTGGACCCAAAGGATTTTCAATTGAAGAGGCAATTCTGGATAGGTGAATCAAGCAAAAATAGGCCAGTACACCAGAACTGCAATGTGAAGGAAAACAGCAAGGCAGCCAAGCAAAAAATGCTCAGGTCAGTTGCTCAATCTATATGTAATTCTCTATCTGATGAGAACATATTAAATTGTAATAGATTGTTTTGTTCTGCAAAGTGCCAATCAAATAATTCCGAATCTCTGACCATCTGGAGCTTAGCAAAAGAATTAGGAGTAACTTTTTCAGGTGAAGAGGAACAAATTTTGAAGGAACTAGAAAACAGGGAAAAGAGATATAGGAATCAGGGACAAAGTATCGCAGGGAAGAAAACAGATGATAATGAAAATCATTAGCATAAACATAAGGGGATTAGGAGGGGGACATAAATGGAAATACTTAAAAGAGATTATAGCTAGAGAAGGCGTGGACATGATCTGTATTCAAGAGACCAAGTTGCGTGTCTTACAACCATCTAGCTGTTATAACTTATGGGCTGATAATAACATCGAGTGGGTGAATAAACCAGCAACGTGTAGCTATGGGGGGATCCTAACAATATGGCATAAAAACAAATTAAAAAGTGTAAAGCACTAAGTAGGGGAGTCGTTCATAGGAGTGATAGGTGAATACTGTAACACAGATAATTGTAACCCAATTCCAGTGGCCATATTTAATGTATACTCCTCATGTGATTTCAAAGAAAAAGTAGAAATGTGGGAGGAATTAATTAATGTAAAATTGGGAGAAGCATGTAGGCAATGGTGTGTGTTTGGAGATTTTAACGCAGTAAGAAAAATTAATGAAAGAAGGGGTTTAAATCCGATTGGAAACACTAAACTAAGAGAAATGCAAGGTTTTAATAACTTCATAGAATCGATGGAATTGGTAGACGTACCATTGATAGGAAGGAAATATACTTGGTACAAGGAAAATGGAAAGGCCAAGAGTAGAATAGATAGGGTTTTGGTTTCACTTGAATGGTTGAACTATTGGCTTGACAGTAAACAATATATTAAGGGAAGACTAGTATCGGACCATTGTGCCCTATTGCTTAAACCGATTACGATAGATTGGGGACCCAAACCTTTCAGAACCATGGACATTTGGAAATCTGACCCAACATTTAAGAAGGTGGTCAAACAATCCTGGGACTCTTATGTAGGCAACGATAACCCAATGATAGCCCTCAAGGAGAAACTAAAGTAGTTAAAATTTGACCTCAAATCATGGAACAGAGAGGTCTTTGGATTCATTGGCCAAAAAAAAAACAGAACCTCCTCCTAGAACTTAGTGCTCTAGATATCATGGATGATGAAAGTAATATAGAAGAAAATGATAAGGTGAGACGCTTGGAACTTCTAAGCGAGTTGAAGCTACTTCTACATAAGGAAAGTGCAATACTAAATCAAAAAGCAAGGATGAAATGGTTAGAACAAGGGGACACCAACTCAAAGTACTTTCAGTCTAGAATAAGATGGAGAAGGGTAACAAACAAACTAAAAGGGGTAGAACTGAATGGGACATGGTGTGAGGACCCAGCGAAGGTAAGAGAGGAGGTAAGGCAAGTCTTCGAGGAAAGATTTTCAGCACCTAAATCGTTTTGCATTAACCTCCAAAACATTGAGTTTCAAACCATATCTGAGGAAGATAATAATGCACTAACGAAGGAGATAGGAGATAGGGAAATAGAGGAGACGATAAATCAATGTGGAGAGACTAAAAGTCCTGGGCCAGATGGTTTTAACTTTATGTTTCTAAAGTACAACTGGGATACATTGAAGGATGATTTCAATCAAGGGTGAGATGGTTCTGGAGAGAAGGGAAAATTCCAAAAGGTGGCAATGCGTCTTTCATAGCATTAATACCAAAAAAACAAACCCCTCTTGGGCTGGATGATTATAGACCAATCTCACTAGTGGGTTGTGTGTACAAGATAATCTCTAAGATCCTAGCAAACAGGATTAAGAACGTGTTGCCTAAGGTTATAGACAACTCTCAATCTGCATTTATTAAAGGTAGAGGACTTATGAATAGCATATTGGTAGCCAATGAGGTAGTGGAGGAATGTAGGCATAAAAAAAGGGGTTGGCAATAGTGAAGGTCGACTATGAAAAAGCGTATGACTCTGTTAATTGGGATTTTCTATACTATATGCTGAACAGACTAGGTTTTTGTGACAAGTGGGTTGGTTGGATTAGAGAGTGTCTGACTTCCTCATCAGTGTCAGTTCTGGTAAATGGGAGCCCTACTAAGGAGTTTGTTCCTAAGAGAGGTCTTAGGCAAGGAGACCCTATGGCTCCATTCTTATTCCTTATTGTAGCAGAGGGTTTAGCAGGGCTAGTAAGACAAGCTGTTAAGAAAGAATTATACAGCGGGATAAAAGTGGGTTCTAATGGAACTAATGTGGAGCTATTACAGTTTGCAGATGATACACTGTTCTTGTGTGAAACAAAAGCTCAAAATGCAAGGACATTAAAAGTTGTATTAAGGACCTTCGAGTTGGCGTCTGGGCTAAGGGTTAATTTTTCCAAAACTAAAGTAGGAGGGACGGGCGTGGACGCATCTATGTTAAAAATCTTTTTGAAAACACTAAATTGCAAACATATGAAAATCCCGTTTATGTACCTTGGAATGTTAATCGGGGGGAATCCAAGGCTCAAACAATTTTGACAACCTATAATCGAGAAGGTTAAAACTCGATTATCTAATTGGAAGGACAAACTCATTAGTATGGCTGGCAGGGTATGCTTAATCAAATCAGTTTTATCTGCATTGCCACTATACTACCTATCTTTCTATAAATTGCCAACATGTATGAGCAATAAACTCTTAAAAATTCAAAGGAACTTTCTCTAGGGATGGGGTTCAGATGATAGAAAAATAACGTGGGTTAAATGGGAAAATATCTGCAAATCAAAGGAGGAAGAGGGCCTAGGCTTAAGAGACATTTGAAAATTTAATGTACCACTCTTAGCAAAATGGAAATGGAGGTTAGGAACGGAGGATAACGGTCTTTGGAAACAGATCTTGGAGTCTAAGTATGGATCATGGGAGATTACAATGGAAGAACAATTACTCTGTGTTATAAATGGTCAACGATTATGCAAGGGCAACCCTGATACTTGGAAATGGAAAGGAGAAGTAGATGGGATATTTTCGGTAAAGGCAGCTTATAATACGCTGCAAGGAACCGTTGAAATAGAAGGCAATAAAGACTTTAAACTGCTATGGAACACAAAATTAATTCCAAAGGCTCAAATGCTAGGTTGGAGGGTATTCTTAGACAAATTACCAACCAAGGTCAATCTACAAGCAAGGGGGGTCCATCCACAACAAAGCCTTTGTGAACTATGTTATGCATACGAAGAGAATGAAGAACATTTGTTCTTCTCATGTTCGATGTCCCAAAAGGTGTGGAACATGTGCAATAGGTGGATAGGGGTGAGCACAGTGCACCACGTCAAAGCTAGGGCCAATTTTCAACACTTTCATCTCTTTGACTTGAATAGTAGGCAAAACTTAGTGTGGAAAGGAATGTGGCTAGCTATTATAGGGGAAATTTGGAAACATAGGAATGGGGTAATTTTTAATCATAAGAAAGTTGATCCAATAGAAATTTTTGATCAAGCACAAGTGGCAGCTTGGGTATGGATGAAACATAAGATCCCAACTGTGAAGTTCTCATATAGTGATTGGTACCTTTCCCCATATACATGTTTAAAATTTCTCTGATATAATAATTTGTGTGTTCAAGTGTGATAGGAAAGCAAACACTGAGTTTGAAGAAAAGGGCTCAAAGGAAACTATAATTGCAAAAAGGAACTTGAAGAGGCAGCGTACGAGTACAAAGTTAACGCAATTTTCTCTGTGAGCAGCTTGGCTTTTTGGAGATATTAACTTGGGTTACTCCTACCAAATACTATAGAAATACCATGCATACTCTTCACACTCTACACCACGAAGCTTTATCACGATAGAGATGGAAAATTGATTGTATTGGAGCTTTAAAACACTCTGCACCATGAAGCTTTATCACGGCAGAGATGGCAAAATGATTATATTGGAGCCTCATATATGTCAGATGTATACCTATGGGAGGCACACATACAACTATCACACTTCATTGGTGCATTATAATGTTGGATCACATGGGTTTGATTTAGTTGATTTTTTGTTATGATGGAATTATGATGGTAAACTAGAGCATCGATGTGCATAACATTATTTTTTTTTTTGTATATGGGTTAGAGCACCCCTCAAGTACTCTCTTTAATTTTAATTCACTCTTTGCTGAAAAAAAATATATTGATATTAGTTAAACCGTGTTAATTAATATTCATTATAATTGCTTCAAAGTATAATTAAAATTATAATTCTTAAACTTTTATCCTAGAGATAAATGAACATAATATATTAAAGTTATGGTTCTTTTTAAATTTTTAAGATTGTTTAGTCAGTAATAATGAAATATAATATTTTACATTAATAACATGATCATATAAGATGGGGATAATTTTTTTCTTGTTATCTCTTTCTCAAATTATTTATTGTATAAAATTTATGTGTGTGTATTTTTATTTTTTTTTCGGGTATAAAGTGGTTTCAACAGATAAAAATATATGGAAGATTTTAAATTATTATTTGATCTAATGTTTGTGCCAAGAGATGAGTTGTAACTACATTTCAAATTTAGTGCAATGTCAGCTGTTAACTATTACCATTAATTAACATTTAAAAATGTATGCTCTGAGAAGCTGGAAATGTAAAGCGAACATATCTCTTCGGGTATAATTGGGTAAACGTTTTTTTTTTTTTTTTTTTAAAACTTCAAATTTTTTTTTTTATAAAGTAGAAAGTAAATTTTAGAAATATTATATAAAATAGTTTCTACAAATTACTTTATATATAAACTAATTTTAATTTTAATTTTCCTACATGATTGATAGAGATTCTTAATGTGTTGTATGGAACCAAACTTATCTTTAACAACGCTGGATTTAATCATAGAACGTAGAGTGAAATGTAAAACTAAACATTAAAATATATTTAATTATAATAAATAAATGTTAGAATCTTATGAAAACGTTTTTATATAGAGCAGAATGGATGACATTCAAGTTTCAGTTAACACGATACTTTGATCTTATTCGATGATGGTATTATTGGAGGATTTGCTACATACTCAAGAAATCAAGGAATAAATACATTTATTAACAGAAATATCATACTACAAATAAACAAAATAAATTTATGTGTTGGATCGAATAGTTAACACAAGACAATAAATTATAGCTATCAATAAAATAATTTTTAATTTTTCTACTTTTGTAATTTTCACTATGATATCAATTATTAAACTGAACATTTATCATTAAATCAAAAATTATAATTATTCATTAAAATAAAAGTTTTTCTATTTAAATACTATAATTTAATTATGATTCGATTCATCTTATCTATAAAAATTGATATTACATGCACAAATATGTGGGTAATAAAAGATTTAATTTGTCATCATTTCATTAAATTTGCGCGCCAGGTATAAGGTTTGTGAATCTCCTTCCACTAACCTTACTTTTTTTTGCAGCTAATCTTCACTTCTATTTGGTAAACTGAGCTGTGTTAAACAGTTTTAAATCCTTTATGTCCAGGTTTATAATTTAATAACTCAATACTCATTGTTCTTCCTCATTGAAACTTTTGATTTTCGATAAATATTATAAATTAATTCATAAATGTTAAAAATTTATACATCAAATCATTTCATCTAAATATTTAAATTAATTTTATATTTTAAATTTCAATAAAAAAATCTCTATTTAAACTTATATCATTTAAAAATATTAAAAATACAATTATAAAATAATACTTGTAATTTTTAAATAAACTAACAATGATGTAAAATATATTAAGTTAATATATTTTACTTATGATATTATCAAAATAAACAAATTTTTAGTCTATACCTTCCTGCAGTAAATAAGGGGTTTTAAGTTTTTATGATATTATCGGCAATCATAAAAAGACAATTCTCTTTTAATATAGCAATTTGTGCAACTATTTTACGATTAAGAAGCAATTG
>Ga0214544_1001393_pt1 | contig 49981 bp, 42 predicted proteins | sample CNSS3metaG_FD_160074 | JGI IMG/M metagenome (GOLD analysis project Ga0214544, IMG submission 160074) | Root nodule microbial communities from cowpea collected in UCLA plant growth center, Los Angeles, California, USA - CNSS3 | ecosystem: Host-associated > Plants > Roots > Nodule | place: USA...
TTATAGTTATATATATATATATATATATATATATATATATATATATATATATATACTTACTGTAAGGTTTAGTATTTAAGATGATATATTTGTCTAATAAGTCTAATTAATATAATTTTAGTCTCTCATCCAGTCACAAAGTAAGTATCCTTGTGAGTTTTAAAATAATTACCATAAAAATTAACAAATTTACTGTGCGTTAGTTTATGATAGGATGATGGTTTAAAATTACTTTTTTTTTTCTTTATCAAGTATTAATTTTCATTTCTTTCATTTAAGATTATATATAACAAATGAATATATATAAAAGTAAAACATTTTGTTTTTTAGAGTACATTGTATTTTCGTCAAATACTAATATCATTTTGTTTTTATTTTTCATCTATGTATATATAACACACAGATTAAAATGTGTAATTAATATTCTCTTTTATACAAAAGAATTATATTTTCAATAAATCTTTTATGTGTCTTGTATATTCATTTGATTTATATGCTCGTTTATATAGAAGTGTAAAAATAAACAATCATCAATTAAAGGTCATCTTAAATTTTCGTAATAACAGATAATTAAAAATATCATTTTTCTGCAAAACGTTTGGAGGTAAGATATTCCTTAACAATTTTGGTATGGCAAAGGCTAAAGAAGTCATGTAGTGAATATGCTCTTATTATAAAATATAACGCCGAATTGAGGTTCGTAGTTCTCGTGAAAAATAGACTAGAGAGGATTGAAATATATTTTTATAATATTCCTATAGAAAAGTTATTATTAAAATATATATAATATTTTGTAAATAAATCTAGAGCGTTCATGTTTTTACAGATTTTTTTTTTCTTTACATCTTCTGTATTTTAGTAATAGTGCCTGATTTTTTCATTGTTAAAATAACAGAAAGGTAAAATGATAAAATTAATATTAGTTTACTTTTTCTTATAATTCTATATTCATTTAAAAGATTATATTACATAAAGACGAATAATTTTACCAAAAATATTGAATATATTGAAGAAGAAAGAAAAAGAAAATCTATGTTGTTCTCCACCCATTATTGTAAATTTGAAACTAAAGATAACAATGTAAGACATCTATGAGTACTTTTACAAAAATATAGACTCAATTGACTTAAAAATAAATATAAGGACCAAAACAAATTAAAAGAACTAAATATGAAAACTATATTACTAATTAATTTTTTTTATTCTTTGTACTTGGGACACACTTTTAAGTTTTATCATTATTGCTCTCTTGTCCATACATATATACATGTTTTTCAGCACTATAGTGTTTCCATTATACTATCAGTTACTGTATGCAACTATTTGACCCATCAAGCTTGCATTACAAAAAAAAAATGAGAAATTTTTTATTAAGAAATGTAAAATTCCTAGATAAAGGTTTCAAATGTTAACATCTACCTTTCATTCCAATAGAATGGGAGAAACGAGCATATACATATTTTTGTTTGTAATCTCTCAAAGACAAGTCCATAATATTCAAGAGTATAATTAGTTAATAAAACTCAAGTTAATTAAATATATTTTAATGTAATAAACATTTTGTTGGTCCAAGTTGAATTATTCCTTTGTTTTAGTTTTTATTATTTGTTTAAACAATTAAGTATAAAACATAATTTTATATGTTTATAAGTTATGTGAAATGGGAAGTATTTATTGTAGCTCAACAAACGGATAAATAGTAATTTGATAAATGAAAAAGTCCTTTAAATTATGTTTTTGTTTGATAGACGCAAAATGTTTTATGTAATGTCACTAGTGCAAGAAAGAGTTTTGATTGCAGTTATTTTTGACATTGAACTTCGGTTGCTGAACCGAAACACATACAGACGAGATAGAAAATGATGGACTTTTGGTTTCGGTTATGAACCGAAGCATAAAGTTCCACATTATGCTTTGGTTTCCTAAATAACTGAAGTCGAAAACCTTAAAAATTAAATCAAATTTTAAATCAGAAAGGGTATTTGGTCTCGTTTCTAACCAGGATTAAGGCTAAATACCCTTAAAAATTAAGTTTTATTTTAAATCAGAAATGGTATTTGGTTAGAGTTCTAGTAATAACCGAAGCCAAATACCTTTTCTGATTTAAAGTTTTATGGTATTTTTAAAGGTATTAGGCTTCAGTTATTACTAGATCTAATGCCCATTTTATGCTTTGGAATTTGGTCATAATCTAGGCATAAAGTATGCATTTTTTTTAAATACATTATTCTTTTTTTGTTTCTTCCTACATTACTCGTATATAATACAAGAAAACCAGTCCAGAAATAGAACATTATGCTTACCAAACCAAAACAAGCCAAAATACTTAATGGACTAATAACATGCTATCATTACACGAATAAATGCACTAAATACTATTGTACACTTGTATAATGTATTTTGCACAAACTATCCTTAAATACTTAATGGACGTATTAGGAATTGGTGTAGGAGTCTTGAATTTTTGCACACAACACAATAATTTCAATTAGTATATAAAAATACAAAGTTACATATAAGTATTTTATTCAATGTAATGACTATCGTTTCACAACTACTTGTAATATGAGCACAAACAACGGCTGATATCCATTGCATTACATAATAAACATACTCATATGACCTGGTTTGTTTATTACACTACAATATGAACGCACAATTATAAATAACCGAGAAAATGAATCAAACAATTCTAATACTGTAGACCAAAATACCAAACTTGGAGGGACAACCATGCAAGCCTTTTTGCCTTAACAATTGATTTTCCTACAACATGTTGTGTCCAACAATTGAATTATGAAAAAGGAAATGTTTTAGGATACACTTATATAACAAGGAAAGTTCATAACATTGAGTTTCTTTCCAATCTATTACTTGTCTGAGATGGGTAGGCCTAGAGTTGTGCAAGGAGCAAAACCACACAACAATGTTGTCCTTTATGAAAACCATAAGTAACTGCCAATGACGTCTGAATTCAAAATAACTTCATTATTATACCTTAAAATGACAGATTATAATTAAAAGTCAACAAAGTACACTTACTCAACAACATAATGGACAAAATATATTTGTTTCCCTCTTTCAAAGCATTTGATGACATATGCTTAGATGTCATAAAACTTATTGTCTTCATTAGTGAGTTAGGGGTCTATGAACCCACATACATTATTAAATCCCATATTTTTACTAACACCAAACATATACTTGGACAAAAAATTTATTTAATATAAGTAATTATATAATCAATTAAACATAAAGAATGGTTAAGAGGCTTACATCATCCATAATTGAATAAATGTAATATTTAGTTATTCTTTCCTCAACGCAAGCTCTAAGACTTCTTGTTTATACAACTACAATGGATTCATTCCATTCGTAGTTAAACCAAACGAAACATTTCTACATTATTGACCGAACTGGAGAAATTCATGATCAATATTTTTCCATTGCATTGAATTTGTTAGATGACAAAGCAGTTTGTCACATCTTCTCATCTACATGCATCTAAGGTTTTTAGCATCTTTTAGATTTGCAAACAAACGCTTAAATCTGAGCACGATTGAAAGATATCAAACTACTTTCAAAGCAAGGTCATCCTTTTCTATCTGACCACTATCTTCACTGTAGATTTTCTGCTTGTATCGTGATAACCTCAACTTCAAACATTTTTTCAAACCTTCGAATTTGTTCTTGAATAATATGCAATCATTAGGACATGCATATATCCTTTTATACTCCATACCCATTAGACAAATATTTTTTTTTTTGAGATCATAGTTACAAGTGGTAGTGTACTTCCATCTTGAAGTTTTCATTCAACAACACCAACAATTTTGTGAAACTCTTATGTTTACCCATTTGTCGCCTTCAAATTCAACTTTCTCTCATTCAAATAGTTGACACAAGAACATCTAAACTTCACTTCATCATCATCCCTACCCTTATTACGTTATGCAAATTGTATAAATTCTTCAACTCGTGTCTTATACTTATCACTATTGCATGGTGAATTAATCCAATTTCGATCCATACATATATATACTGAAATTGTGTGAACAATTGTAGTAATCTTTAAATGAATGATGAACTTGCTTTTGTATTCAAGGGTTGACCCTATTCCATTCAAGAAGATTAACTTTTATTTTATTTTATTGGTACATGTCAATATTAAACAACATATCTTAAATTTCATGAAATTTTGTTAGCATTTTGCATTGGTGTTCAAGTTACACGAAAGGAAAGTGATTATAAACCATAATCATATATGCACCGGAAGATTAATACAAAATACAATTGTAAGTTAGAACATTATTTGTATTTGAGAGCAACCTAAAAGAATTAAGTAAATGTTGTATTTGTCATAAAACACAATCTTTCTTGTAGTGATTAATGTAATAATATTTTACATCACTTTCTTTGTAAAACTTATGGTTTTAGCTATGAGTAACTCCTTTGCAAATAATATCCAATATCTTATCTAGAAGTAGCTATATTCAAAAAAATATTCAATCTTAGTTAGGTATAACTACATCCCAAATAATACTTAGTTAAACTCAATTTGTTTATCTATCCTAGGACTATGGAACATTAGACAATATATTTCACAACTTAAAATAAAGTTTACACATTTAATCCTCCATTCTTATATATTTCACAATCTTTTACATATTTAATTAAATAAGAACACAACTACATGAGGAGATGAACCATATGCTAGCTTGCATGTTATTATAGTCGGGCATCATGGATAAGAGAAAGTAAAACGACAAGTTGTTTTACATGCTAGTCCAATTGATATTATTTTTTTTTCCCTAGAACCTACTAATTTTATCATTCCTATTTGCAAATCAATAACCAAAACATAAAAAATTTCAAATTAAATAGAAATATAAACATATTAATTTATAGTTTTTTTACCATATTACTAATTTTATTTTTTATATGCATTATCTAATTTTAATAATATAAAATATATAAATTTATTTTCAATTTATAATATGCGTATTAATTATTATTAAAAATAAATTAATTCAAATATAACAAAATTAATATACTTTCATCTTAATTAATGACGACCAAATATCCTGTATTTAATTAAGATCCTAGTTTCAATTACTTCTTTTCAATTTTATATATAGCACTAAAAAAATTTCTAATTACCATAAAAATTAATTAATATTACATAACCAAAACCAATGCAACTGTTGTACGAATTTCACCCGAGATAAAATTTTAACTTCAACTCCTATAAATAAATAAAAATGGTTATTAGAAAAGTTGAAGTAAAAATTGATCGTATATATTCTTATGTAAATGAACAACTAAGAGCATTTAGTGAGTCTTTTAAGACATTTAATGAGTTAATTGATTTCCAATAAAAGAATTTATTGAGTGATTACGTAACTCTTTGTGATTGTTTAAGAGGTGTAGTTAGAGAGGCATGAGACTTATGACACTTGTTCAGTATTAATTAAGGTAGATTGATTGGTTTTGATGGAAGAAGATGAAGAGGAAGAAGAAAAAATAAAATAAAATAAAAGAAGGTAATTGATTTTGCCCCACCAATCAAGCAATTAAATGAATTTGTTGGTAAGCACCCACTAACTCCCCCATGTGCCCTAGAAAAGACAATTTGCCCATATTGTCCAATGTCTCCCCATGTGTTCCCTCAACTCTTGCTTTTTTGCAACACTAGGGCGGCTTCTATTTTATTCATGCTCTTCTTTCTTCATTTTCAACACTTTCCCTCTATTATATAAGCCCCTAACCTCATCACCTTCTCTTTGCTCCTCCTTCACTTTCCAAACAGATCAAAGATGATGAAGTTGAGGTCAAAGAGGTTTTCAAGAACAAGCTCCAAGCTTCCCAACAATGGAAGCAAAGGAGAAAGGGATGCCAAAAACATCGGTGAAATCAAGTGGGAACTTAGGCCTGGTGGCATGCTTGTTCAGAAGAGGGAGAGTAATAATAATAATAACCAAAGTTCTGGGGAGGGAGTCATTGCTGTTAGAGTTTCCACTGTCTCAAAATGGCATGACATTTCCATTGATGCCACTTCAACTTTTGGTAATGCTCTTCTAATCAAATCTAATTTTAGTTATAAACATGTGAAATAATTTGATTCTCAATACGTTTGGTTTAATGAAATACAGTTTTAGTTACAAACCCTTTTATTTATTGAGTTTGGTTATCAGAAAAAAGATTCAAACATATGTTACACTTCAAAGTTTTGGGTTTAAAATAATGTATATATTAAGTTTCTTGTAGTTATTATAGTGTAAAGTTTCACCTAATGAAAAATCCCACATTTGTTTTCTCATCAATTTGTTGTTCATGCATACCCTTTTCAAAGTCTACTCCAAATTTTCATTTTGAGTTAAAAGGGTGTTTGTAGAAATAAAAAAGATTCAAAATTTTGGTTTATATTGTTGACTTTGAAATCATTACTTTTTCTTGAAGTGGGTGTTTTATACTTATTAATTTGTGAATGGTAATAACTTGCAGGGGAACTAAAACTGATTTTGTCACTGGTGACAAATTTGGATCCTAGAGAGCAGAGGCTTCTGTTCAAGGGCAAAGAGAGAGAAGACAGTGAATTTCTTCACATGGTTGGGGTTAGGGACAAGGACAAGGTCCTAATGCTTGAGGATCCTGCAACTAAGGAGATGAAGCTTCTTGGCATGGCAAGAGGCCAACCCATTAACAATACTTGCTGTACCATTACTGTATGAACACCCTTTAATTAATTCATCAAACTTCTTGTTATTAATTAGCACTAACCAGAAAACAAAAGAAAGAAGACAAAAACAAAAGGTGAAGTAAAGTTTAATGTAATGATATGGTCTTTCTTCACTTTTGTTTGTCTTAGAATAGAAACTTAATTATGTACTTATCTGTTGGGTAGAACCTCCCTTCATTTAAAAATTGTACAACATCATGCAATGCCATGGCAGTTTCCTCAGTTTTCTCTTGTAATTCAAGTATCCATTCTCTCCTATGTTTTTTGTGTTGTACCTTCTCTTGTGTTTTTAAAATATATTAATTTTGATACATTAGCAAACTTTTTAATATGCTTTAAAATATAAAATTAATATAAGTTAATGTATTTTTAAGGTTCATTATATAAACAACACAAAAAAATATTATTAAGAATCAAAAGTGTTTCATCAAATATTGTACAATCTTTTGTTCTTTGTTTCATTTTTTTTTCTTGTAAGGATTTTTGTTGTATTTTGAAGGTTCAGCATATAAAAAAAAATCAAAATCAAAATGTAGTGTTGTACAACCTTTTGTTCTTTGTTTTTTTTTTTTTTTTTTTTTTTTTTTTTTTTTTTTTTTTTTTTCTTGTGATGGTTTTGGTGTGTGTCCTTTGTTCAATTATATAAAACCCATGCGTGCACGCCGACAAAAGAAAACTATTAACAATGCTAGAAGTAGGGTGGAAGCTTTGCTAAGGTATTGGAACTCATAGGTTGTAAAGTTCGAGATGTTTGGGTCAAAGATGGTATTCAAATCGAGGTTCTACACTTTAAATTTCTTAAGAATTAGAAAAAAAAAAGTGTTAATCTCAATTCTTAAAGAATGGTTTTATATGTCATTAAAAGTTCATATAAGTGGTGAGTTATTATTTTCTTAAATAAGTGATGCAAATTTGAAATCAATAAGTGAGTCATTATTATCCTTGGCAACATGTTTATAAAAGGAGTATGAACTTTAAATGTCCTTAAACCTTAAACAAAAATTATTAATTGAACATTAATGTTATCATTACATTTTAAATATTATTAGTGGGAATTCATTAAAATCTAAAATTAATAAAGGAATTTGTAGTTTTTAAAAAAATTTAGAAAACCAAAAAAAGTGTTATCAGCATTCCTCTTAATTCTTTATTCAACCCAAATGTACAAATCCGAATTGTAAAAAGAGAAGTTTTACTTAAAACTTTGGTTAATTTATAACTTCGAATTCCTTTTAGTTATTGATTGTAGTTTTAATCTCCTATTTTCTCACAATTTTAGTCCAAAGATTTTACAAAATTCAAAAAATTATCAAAATCGCAAAAATTATAGTTTTTTAAGGTATGTAAGACAAAAATCGTAAAATAATAATAACCAAAGTCTGTATAAAAAAATAGAAGAGACAGAAATTTTAATTTGAGTAAATATTTATTATTTTTCAATATTTTCGACCTAATTATTTTTCCATTAATACTTTATTCTTTCAAGTGTACATAGAATAATGATAGAAGGGTGCTAAGAAAACTTAATAATAAATAGTAATGATGTGAAAAGGGAAAGTGGTGGTGCTGTAGAAGGTCTAAGTGGGAGGCAAAAGAGGTCCATGACAGGCATGGAGTTCTCTTATCTGGGAAGCAATTTGAATGGAATTCAGCACAATCATTTTTGGGTATTCATCATGCCCTTTCTTTTCGTACATTTCTACATTCAAAATATCTCTCATCTAGGCATAAGAATGAGACTGGATCACGACATGTACAGTGCCTAAAGGCAGGTATTAATGGATATAAAAAAATATAAAAAAAAGACAATTTACACATTTTTAAAATAAAATTATAAAAATATATAAAATAATATAAATATCTGTTGCGGACAGTGACAAAGTTTGGACAAAAAGTCATGCGTGTCAAATTATATTTTTTATATATAAATTAATTTTTTAATTAAAAAATATATTTATTTTCTCTCTTCATTTCTTCTACTCAAAGCAAGCACATACAATAGTAAAATTCAAACAAATATGAATATCATTCATTTTCATATCATAAAATAACTATAAAAAACTATCATTAAATGTCAAATATTTATTTTAGTCAAAGTGTTCTTCTGCATTCTTTTAAGGGACTTGAAATCTTGAATAATTGAATGAGGACTAAAACTTGTTGCAATATTTCGTTCAATATAACCTATCATACTACTTGTTAAAAAATTTTCAAATTTATTATATGTATAATTCTATGAATTTTAGAGAGTTGTTTTTTCTTTTCTTCAAATAGTGAACTCATGAAATTTTTTAAGTTTAGATGATGTAGATGCATTTTACCCTAAACCCTAAACCACATGTAAAACAAAAAAAGATGCTTCAAAAAAACAAAGGTAGAAAATGAACTTACTCAAAAGAAGAAATTGTTTGGTCTAAAATGGTATGTAAATCCTCAATTTCAATGTGGTGGAACCTTATTTTGAAAATAATGAAAGATTGAGGTTAAAAATTGAGTTAGAAAAGAGAGAGAAACCAAAAAAAGAAAGAAAAAGAAAGTACATTGAAGTTTAAAAAAAACATTTTTAAACTAACTTAATATACATAATATAAGTGTTAGATATATATTACATTTGTACTGTACCTAGACAGTCCTAGGTAACTACTCGGTCTAAACCGCCTACGTTTATGATGGAGCTTGGTGGAGATATGAAGCTCCAAGTCCAGCGGAAATGATGGAGGAAGCATGGAAGAATGGAAGCAAGTTTGTAAGCTCTTGCTTGCAATGGATAGGTGAAAGGGTGAGTGATTTAGAGGTAGCTCTAACTTAGGAAGGGGGCTAGAGGTAAAGAGAGTAAGCTCTCTAAAAGATGACTCTCAAGTGGCAATAGTGAGGAGTGTTCTCAACTCAAAGTGTCTATTGCACAAAAATTCAAGAGTGATACAAATGAGTGAATTTTTGGCTTTTATATGAAGCCATTTACACATGAGAAAGGAGAGCCATTGGATGGAGTGGGCCTTGCTCTTGGACGTTGATGAAAGCTTGGAGAAGGAGGCAATGTCACGCCCTTTGGATCTTGGCTTGAGGAACAAGAAGGGTTCTTGGCCTTTGAATGTGATGACCAACCTTAGTTAAACCATGAAGCAAAGGTGTCTCCTTGCTTTACTTTGATAGTCTCGACCATGTATGAAGAGGAATGGGCCCAGCCCAATTTGCACCCCATCCTATGTTCCTTTCGTGTCTTATGTATTATTGGAAAGGAAGGCCTAAACATTGGCCCAAAATAAATTCTATTCTACTACAATTACATGTAATCCTTCAGATCTTGGTGATTTCCTTAGCCCATGTGAATAATGTGTGGATGCTTTGGTCTTGATGGTCATTTAAAGGAATACCCATTTGAATCTTTCTCATCATAGACCTTGTTGTTGGGCCTCTCAATGGGCTTCCACAGGATGTTGGGCTTGAAGGATCATGTATGCTTGGTGAGATCACATCATCCCCTCCACCTTGAAGAGGATTTGTCCTCAAATCGTGGTGGTCATCCTCATCATCTATGGAACCTGTAAAAGGAACTAAGTCAGTTATATTAAATGTAGGATGCACACTGTATTCAACAAGAATTTCTAATTGATAAGCATTATTATTGATCTTCTTTAGAATTTGGAATGGACCATCACCTCGGGGACCAAGTTTGGATTTTCTTAGGTGAGGAAATCTTACCTTCCTTAGATGTAACCAAACTAAGTCACCCTCATTGAATGACCACACTCTCTTGCCCCTTTTTTTAGAATGTGCAATCTTTTCTATTTGAGCTTGAATTTGACTGTTAACCTTCTCATGAAAATCTTTGATGAATTGGGACTTAGAAACCCCTTCTTTATGAACAAAGTTAAAAGAAGATGGAAGAGGTAACAAGTCTAGAGGAGTGAGAGGGTTAAAGCCATAGACAACCTCAAAAGGTGAGAGTTTGGTGATGCTATGGACCACTCTATTGTATGCAAACTCAATGTGGGGAAGATACTCATCCCAAGAGTTATGGTTCCCCTTAAGCACAACCCTAAGCAATATGGAGAGGGATCTATTGACTGCCTCTATTTGCCCATCAGTTTGAGGGTGACAAGAAGTAGAAAAAGAAAGTTTAGTTCCAAACCTAGACCACAAAGTCCTCCAAAAATGGCTTAAGGAACTTAGTATCCCTATCAGAAACAATTGTCTTGGGTAAGCCATGAAGACGAACCACTTCTCTAAAGAAAAATTTTGCAATGTGGCTTGCATCATCGACTTTGTGGCAAGGAATAAAATGTGTCATTTTTGAAAAACGGTCCACAACCACAAAAATCGAATTAACACCCCTAGAAGTCCTTGGAAGCCCTAGGACAAAGTCCATACTAATATCCTCCCAAGGGGTGGAAGCCACAGGCAAAGGAGTATACATCCCAACAGGCATTGCACTAGACTTAGCATGTAAACAAGTTAAACAACTAGCGCAATGTTTTTGAATATCACGTTTCATGTGGGGCCTAAAGAATTTTTCCTTAAGCATTGCCAACGTTGTGGCGACCCTAAAATGTCCATAAGCCCCCCCTCATGCATCTCAATGATTAAGAGTTTACGATGAGAACCACATGGAATGCATAGGCGGGCTTCTTTGAAAAGATATCCATTTGAGATTGAGAAGCTGCCTTGGGACTTATTTAAGCAATTAGAAGAAATAGGAGCAAAGAAGGGATCTTGACCATACAATTCACATATATTGTCAAATCCAAGAATTTGAGATCCAAGTTTGGCTAAAAGAGTATATCTTCTAGAAAGTGCATCAGCCACAACATTGGATTTCCCTTTCTTGTATTTGATGATATAAGGGATTTTCTCTAGAAATTCAACCCACTTTGCATGCCTCTTGTTGATCTTGTGCTGGCTTTTCGAATACTTTAAAGTTTCATGATCAATGTGAATAACAAACTCTTTTGACACAAGATAGTGTTCCCAAGTATGAAGAGCACGCACAAGGGCATACAACTCTTTTTCATAGGTGGGATAATTGAGAGAAGGGTCATTGAGTTTTTCACTGAAGTACGCAATTGGATGGCCTTCTTGCAATAACACCGCACCTATGCCAACCCCAGAAGCATCACATTCTAGCTCAAAGGTTTTCTCAAAATTTGGCAGAGCTAGAACTGGCACTTGGGTGAGTGTAGCCTTGATCTCATCAAAGGCTTGTTGTTGCCTATCACCCCACACAAAAGGTGTGTCTTTCTTGACAAGTTCATTTAAGGGAGATGCAATGGTGGAGAAATGGGGAACAAACTGCCTATAGAAGCTAGCTAGCCTATGGAAGCTACGAATGTCCCTACATTCTTTGGAATAGGCCATTCTTGGATGGCTTTGATTTTCTCGGGGTTAACATGTACCCCACTTTTATTGACCACAAACCCTAGAAAGATGACACTCTCTACAAAAAAAGTGCACTTGTCAACATTGGCATAGAGTTGATAGTCTCTAAGAAGAGAAAGGACTACCCTAAGGTGTCCTAGATGAAGAGTGAAACTTGGGCTATAAATTAAAATGTCATCAAAATAAACAACTACAAATTTCCCCAAACAATCCCTTAGAACATGATTCATTAAGCACATGAAAGTGCTAGGAGCATTGGTTAGGCCAAAAGGCATGACTAACCACTCATATAGACCAAATTTTGTTTTGAAAGCGGTTTTCCACTCATCACCTTTGGCAATACGAATTTGGTGATAACCACTCGTGATGTCTATTTTTGAAAACAACTTTTCTCCATGCAATTCATCAAGCATATCATCAAGTCTAGGAATTGGATGTCTATATTTGATTGTGATGTCGTTGATGGCTCTACAATCGCAGCACATGTGCCACTTCCCATCTTTCTTGGGCACCAACAACACAGGAACAACATAAGGACTTAAAATCTTTTGAACCCATCCTTTGTCTAACAACTCAGTGACTTGGGTTTCTATCTCCTTAGTCTCAATTAGGTTTGTCCTATAAGTTGGTCTATTTGGTAGACTTGCACCTGGGACAAAATCAATTTTGTGCTCAATTCCTCTAAAAGGTGGGAGGCCTTGGGGACCATCCTCTGGAAAAATATTTTCAAATTCTTGAAGAAGAGCACGGACAAAAGGAGGGAGATCCTTAAGTGATGGATGTTGCAGACAAGTGAGGACGGCTTGGCAAAATAAAAGGTAGGAAGCATGTTCATCATGAAGGGTTTGAAGAAGAGCTTTTTAAGTGAGAAGCACTTCATGATGTACATCTATAGAAGAAGAGGCTTCTTCTACCTTTTGCTTTGAGTCCTTGGATAACTTAATGGACTTTTCTTCCTCTCTCCTAGCTCGTATTTGAGCTTGGTCATGGGCGACTTGACTAAGAGTAAGAGGATGCAGAACATAAGTTTTTGAATGATGTTGGAGAGTGATCTCATTGGTATGACATCACAGACAAGGCCTACCTAAGAGAATGTGGCAAGCTTCCATTGGAATGACATCACAGACAACCTTGTCCTTGTATTTGCCAATGGATAACTTTACAATCACTTTATGCTTGACCTCGAGATCCCCATCTTCATTAAGCCAATGAAGTTTGTAAGGTTTAGGATGGGGCATCAATGTCAAGTTCAACTTCTCAACCATAGTTGTACTACAACAATTACAACAAGACCCTCTATCAATGATCAAGGAACAAAGCTTTTTGGAAACTTCACAACAAGTGTGGAAAATATTTTCCCTTTGATCATTGAGAGGAAGGTTTTGATGGCTATTGAGAAGCCTCTGAATCATCAAAAAGAACCTTCTTTGGCATATGCATGAGTTTTGTCTTTTGAAGATGTGTCACTATGGGAGTCACTAGAGGAATGAGATTACTCGGGAGACTCATCCTGACTGGAGTAGAGGTCTTGGCCCTTTAACACGATGGTGAGCTTGGTAGGGCATTGAGAAGCCACGTGACCTCTACCTAAACTTTTGAAACATTTGATCTCACTACCCCTCTTGGAGGAAGCACCTCTATCATGACCTTTTGCTTGGTATCTTGGAGTGGTCTCTTTTTCATGAAAAGAATCTTTCTATTGAAAATCAGATTTGGAAGAAGAGGGAGAAGAGTCCTTGCGAAAAGGTCTCCGCAAGAGTTGTTGCTCTACCTTGATAGACATTTGCACAAGTTCATTTAAATCTCTGTAAGGCAACAACTCAACCCTATCCCTGATGTTGTAATTAAGGCAACCTAACAATGGTTAGATCTTCCACTTCATCAATCCCAGCCCTTAAGATGTAGAGCTCCATTCTTTTCCTATATTCCTCCACAATTATATTTCTTTGTTGGAGCCTTTGGAGTTTATCCATAAGCTCTCTTTTGTAATAAGAAGGAACATGGCGAGCATGGAGGGCCTCTTTGAGATCAAACCAATATTCAATCTCGGGAAGGCCTTTCTTTCGCTTTTGGAGGACAAGGGTTGTCCACCAATTTAAAGCATGGCCTTGGAAGTTGAGGACAGCTAGAGAGACACGTCTCTCTTCCTCAACCATGTGGCTGTCAAACAATTGTTCAACCTTTGCCACCCAATCTAGGTAGGCCTCTACATTGTCTTTCCCATAGAAAGTGTAAGACCCGTGAAAATTAATTAATTAAATAATTAATTAATTAATAAATGCAAGTAGAAAGAGCCTTTATGGCATTAATTATTGTTTGATGTGATGTGGAAAAGTACTAGCTCAAGTGGTTGAGAGTACTTTGATTGTGTGAGAGGACTTGGGTTCGAGTCCTATGTATGTCAATTATGTGTTGTTTGGTTTATTATTATTTTGTTTTGGTAATGTAATTGTGAATGGTGAGTGATAGTATAATCATAAGATTTTAATGGTTATCACAAAATGTGATTTGGCATAGTGGTTATGCTTTGTTCTTCTGAGTGGAAGGTCATGGGTTCAAACCTTGATGGACATAAAGTAAGCCTTATTTTTGCTAAATATTAGTTGTGGTTTGAATGTGAAGAGGCAAAGAAAACCTAGCAGAAGGGTAACCATTAGGTGCTGAAAAAATCACCAACTAAGGGACTTGAATAGCAATTAAGCCACACTAAAGCCAATTTTGTTATTTTCATTAACCCACTTTAAGGCACTTATAGAAGGAAAAATAGGTAACCATTAGGTGCTGAAAAAATCACCAACTAAGGGACTTGAATAGCAATTAAGCCACACTAAAGCCAATTTTGTTATTTTCATTAACCCACTTTAAGGCACTTATAGAAGGAAAAATAGAAGGGTGAATAGGGTTTCTGTAGTTTGGTTAGTTCACTTATAGAGAGGAGCACGAAATTGAGGGTGAGAGGTGAGGTTTTTGGGTGTGCAAGGGGCTGAATTGAGAGAGAGTCCGAGGTAAATCATTGGTGAACCAAGGAATCCCATTTTCTTCCCAATTTTTCAATCAAGCATTCAGGTTAGGGGAGCTGTCTATTTTGTATACGAATTATGGTTGTGGTTCTGGGTTTGTGTTATTCTCATATTGATTTTATATGGTATGAATTGCATATTATAGACTTGTGATTGGGAATGGTGGAAATTGACAATGTGCAAGAAGTTTTTTTGTGGTAATGGAATATGACTGAATGATGGTTTTGGTATGGAATAGGGTAGAAAGGATTCACTCTCGAGTTGGGGTAATGTGAATAAATGAAATAGTATGTTTGATGTTTGCTAGCCATTGTTTTATGCTAGGCAATGATTGAATGCTATTTGGTATGAGTACAGGCTGGTTTGGCAATGATTTTGGGTAAATCGCGTGTGTGACAAAGAGGGAACTCTGCAAGTCTCGCCCAAGAGAGTCTATTTTGCTTAAGCGAGAGTTGCAGAACCTCGTTTCTGGTCTGGTTCGCGCTGCTTGCTCAAGCGACCTGGTTCAGTGTTGAGCGACACTTAGTCTCGCTTAGGCGAGAATGGCTCGCCTAGGCGAGGTTGCGAGGAAACCTGGATGTTCTTAGCACGATTTCTCGCCCAAGCGAGAGGTTTTGGGAATTCTGAGCGACAGGCATGCTCGCTTAGGCGAGAATAGCTCGCCTAAGCGAGGTTGCGATGAGAACTGATATGTGTTTGATTGAATCCTCGTTTAGGCGAGGTGTGTGTTATTTTGAACGATGGTATGGCTCGCCCAGGCGAGGGGATCTCGCCTAAGCGAGATAACGTGGAGAAGCCACTGTTTTAAGCTCGCTCAGGCGAGGTGAACTAGCCTAAGCGAGGCTGAGGGCTTAGCTTGAGCGAGAGTCCCTGGCTTAAGCGAGTTTATCCGAATTGCCTTGTTTGTGTGTGCTTGTGTGTGTTGGTTTGGCTACTTTTTCCTTAGTATAGGAAGTATATGCATATGGTGTGGTGTTTGGGCTTGAAGGACTAAGTCCAATAGGGGTTTGGGATGTGCTTGACGGTTGGACGCATGATGGGTATGGAACTGGTTGAGTTCCCGTTGGCTACTAATGAGCGAGGAGTCCTTAGTATGGTGATTACATGCGTCGGGCGCACGATGGGCAAGGAACTGTTATGTTCCCGTCGGCTACTATTGAGCGAGGAGTCCATAGTATGGTGATTGTGTGCGTGCCAGGGTCCAAGTTGTGAAGACTTGGATGTTTTACTACAGACGAGGAGTCTGTAGGGCAGGACTATGAGAAGGATAGGCTCACAGGGTTGGACCACGAATGGGTTAGTTTCGTGGGAGCACAGTGAAGTCCTAAGACCTAGTTCATGTATATGACTCATGAAGGACTATGAGATCATGGATGAGTGATTTGAAAATAGTGAAATATTTACTCATGTTTTTTTTGGGATGAGTGGCATATTTATTTCATGTATCTTTTTATATATTGTGCATAGCTCACCCTTTCTGTGTGTGTGTGGCAATGATCGGATAACTCGTTATCCGGGAGCAGATGATTTGACAGGTGGGCCAGGAGATGCTTAGACTTGGAGCGAAGGATAGCATGGGATTTTGTATATATGTTATTATTTTGGGTTTTAAGATAATTATGTAACCCTTTTGGAGCCATTTGACTATTATTGCCGTTTATAAATTATGGACTTCTGTTTTTATTACATGTGTATTAAAGTTTTAAATTTCCCGTGTTTTTGGGAAATGACATTATATTAAATGAGGTATTTATTTTTATTTCCTATTTTATTTAATTAAAAATTAGTAATATTCCTTTGGGATGTTACAGAAAGGAGGCGAGTCTATCTTCTCTTGGGTGAGGAGGTACACGCCTTTGTCTCCTATCATGAGGAGCTTACCTTTGAAAGGGGCGTTGGTATTCCTCCTCCTTGCCACTAAGGTCATGACCATTTTGTCTTGATGGCGGGGGAGAAGACCTGTCTTTGTTAGTTGCAAAAATTTCGTTGATGTCTTATCTTTTAGGCACAACAAACAACTAAAATTAACAGGCACTGTATCACTCAAGAGAATTAACAAACAGAAGGTGTGTGCTCTGGAAAACAGAGAAACCAGAGCAGATTGCTCTCTGGAAATTTGTGGAGATGTTCAAACGAAAATCTAGTGGAGTGGAGCATGATTATGAACTAAAATCATACATGAATAAAAGATGAACATATCAAGACCCTAAGGTACCACAACCAACGTTGAAAATGGTTTAATCTTGGCAAAAAAACTGTCCAACCATCCACACGCATAGTGTAAGCATCATTTGCGTAGTTGTGAAATGGTGGCACTGTTTCAAGCTAGTAAAACAGCAAAATGAAGGAAATAAACGGTGGATATGAAGCAAAAGTGAAGAAGACCATAGACAAAACTTAAACGGTAGAAAAATGAAAAACAAGCAAGATTCACCGATTAAAATGCAAGGAACTCAATAGAATGAAGAAAATGGTGTTGAACTTTAAAGGAAAGCTAGTAAATGATGCGAACCATAGCAAGCATGGAAATCTACAAATAGAGTGTAGAACACTATTGTAGTCTCATAGTTGCATGGAATCAATGTAGAAACACAATAGAAACACATAAACACAACAAATGAACCGTGAAAGATGAAAAACAATGAAAGAAGAAGAAGAGAAGAGAGGAAACAACAAAGAAACAAGGAAAACTAAACAAGCTATGGATAGAACCCTTACCCAACCAAGACAAGGTACTACTCCACAGTTTGGATGGCTCTAGATACCACTATAATGGAGCTTGGTGGAGACATGAAGCTCCAAGTGCAACGGAAATGATGGAGAAAGCATGGAAAAATGGAAGGCAAGTTTGTAGGCTCTTGCTTGCAATGGATAGGTGAAAGGGTGAGTGATTTAGAGGTAGCTCTAGCTTAGGAAGGGGGCTAGAGGTAAAGAGAGTAAGCTCTCTAAAAGATGACTCTCAAGTGGCAATAGTGAGGGGTGTTCTCAACTCAAAGTGTCTATTGCACAAAAATTCAAGAGTGATACAAATGAGTAAATATTTGGCTTTTATATGAAGCCATTTACACATGGGAAAGGAGAGCCATTGGATGAAGTGGGCCTTGATCTTGGACGTTGATGAATGCTTGGAGAAGGAGGCAATGTCACGCCCCTTGGTTCTTTGCTTGAAGAACAAGAAGGGTTCTTGGTCTTTGAATGTGATGACCAACCTTAGTCAAACCATGAAGCAAATGAGTCTCCTTGCCTTACTTAGATAGTCTCGGCCATGTATGAAGAGGAATGGGTCAAGCCCAATTTGCACCCCATCCTATTTTCCTTTCATGTCTTATGTATTATTGGAAAGCAACGCCTAAACATTGGCCCAAAATAAATTCTATTCTATTGCAATTACATGTAATCCTTCATATCTTGGTGATTTCCTTAGCCCTTGTGAATAATGTGTGGACGCTTTGGTCTTGATGGTCATTTAAAGGAATACCCATATGAATCTTTCTCATCATAGACCGTGTTGTTGGGCCTCTCAATGGGCTTCCACGGGATGTTGGGCTTGAAGGAACATGTATGCTTGGTGGGATCACATCAGTCTAGCTCAATTGTAAAAAGATGGTTAACTAAAAAAGACAACACATGACGGCTCGGGCCGCCTACTTAAAAGAATAGTGCATAAGGAAGGACTGTTAACCCCAAACTATTAGATAATTGTAGCGAGGCCTCGAGTGTCGACTCACTAACATAGGGCTTGAGCATGGCCCTGACCCTTTTAGAACCTGAACATTAGTCCAACGCAATGAAGAGGGCCCAACCCATAAGAAGGGAAAAACATAATTAATGACTCTATAAATGTACTTGGACCCCAACAATTAAAAGGTACACTTTCATTAATTTACTAATATGAGATTTGACTTTTGAGAGCCTTTGCTGACTTGATTGTTGGAGTCCTTTCTACAGGCAACCCCTTAAAGGTCCAAACCGTCAAAATTAGGAGAAGGCACATCCAAGCCAAGGAGTAACCAGTCTGAGAAGTCAGTGATTGGGGTAAGATGTGATTTGTGTTCCCCAATATTTTGTTATTGTTTTCGTATGAACAATTGGCGCTTACCGTGGGACACAAGTTAGCATCTTACCAAGTAATCCGAGAACTTGTAAGAATGGTTTCCACACGTAGCAAAGCTGGAATTGTGAAGGAACCTAAGGCAGGGCCAAGCATGCCTGTAGGCAGCACCTTGAAGTTGGTCAATATCCTAGAAGGGCATGCCAAGATGTAACAAAAGCTTATTGATCTTAAGAAGCGTAGTGTTGACGAAATGGAAGCACTAACGTAGGAGAATTCTAGGCTAAGAAGGAAGATTGAAGCTGATCTCACCCAGAAGGGGAAGGGTAAGGAGCTACTAGAGGACCCCAAAACCATAGTGCACCAACCCAGCGAGGAAGAAGTGAATATAACCCTACCCCACACACTTTCACCACAACTCAGCAAACACCCAACATATCCGCCCACCGGACGACTATCCAACACCCACCCACCCTCCCAACACAACCCACAACTACCCATCCTGTCGCTACCCTTCCCACCACCCATATCCTTCCCCATCATTACACCACAATCTTCCCCACCATCATCCGACACCCCAAACCATCGCACCCCTTACCACCACACCAACCCAAACGCCACCATCCTTTTGTTGATGTCATAACCACCACCCCTCTTCCCAGTCAGTGGGAACCCTTCATATTGGAATGTTATGCGAGGGACACAGACCCTGATGAACACCTCAAAGTATATGTCACCCATGTTGGTCCATACACATATGAGGATGCCATTTTCTATAAGGCATTCCCTACCACCCTAAGAGGCCCAACCCTATAATGGTTCACCTCTTTACCCCATATTCCATTGATTGTTTCGACACCCGCTCCCATCTCTTCACCACCCACTTAGCCAGAAGCCACCCCCATCAAGCTATGCCTCTATCCCTCTTTAGCGTCAGACAGAAAAAAGACGAGACGCTAAGGGCCTTCATAGACCGCTTTGGCAAAGCTGCCCTCCGTATGCCAAATCTAACCCAAGAAATGATCTTACAATGCATGACCCTCACACTGAAACCTGGCCCGTTTGCCAACAACGTTTATCTCAGACCATCGGCCTCAATGCACGAACTCAAGCTGCGTGCTGTGGATTACATCCGTATGGAGGAGATGAAAACCCTACGCACCAAATTCTGTACCGACTACATGCCCTTAACTCACAAGACCGATAAACCACCATCATGATCCGATTCCAAGCCCAAAGAGCCTAGACCACCCCGATTTTCGAGATACGCTCCGCTAAGCGTTCCCCAATCTCACCTTCTGGACGAAGCCCTTCAAGTAGACCTTATCCCCCCACCCCGCAAAACCCTAAACCCACCCAACATCGACATGACCAAATATTGCAAGTATCATAGGAATAATGGTCACACCATAGATGAGTGTAAAGTGCCTCAAGACAAGATTGAAGAACTGATACACATTGGCCACCTTCGACGATTCGCCAAAAAGATGGACCTTCCCACCCTAGGCAATCCGATAACCGCATCCCCACACACGATTGTTGTAAGACTTGGAAAAAAAATAATAAAGAGAAAAACATGGAAAAAAATGAATGACTTAACTAGAGTTGTGAATTTTATTTAAAATTAATTTTTTTATTGAATAATGAAATATGGAATAATTAATTGAGAGATTTAAGCTATTGTTTTGTTTATTTTAATTATTAATATTATATTTAATATTTAATATTGAATACATGTTTTTATAATTTTACGGTGCGTATGGCATCAAGATAGAGTAATTGGCTTGGCGGTTAGTGGGTTTGTTTGCTATGCGTGAGCATGTGTGGCTTTGACCCTAGCTGGAAGCAGAATAGGTTCATTTATGTTGTTTTTTTTCTCTTCTTATCTTTTGTTGTGGGGCCCACATAAATTGCTTTACTTTTTCTCTCTCTGTTTTGTCACGTGTGTGGGTTTTGTAAGATGTTTTTGAGAATTATATTTAGAAATCGAAAGGAACGGAAAGAAATATAAATGGTCCAATCTTATTATTTTAATTACATTAATATTTATATATGTTTATATATGTTTAAAAATGTTAAGGTTTTATGAGAGAAAAAAATGGCAAGAGGAGGCAATAGAGAAACCGTGGAGACTGAGAGTTGTAGTGGCCAAACTAGGTTTGGAGGAACCAATCCATGTAGGGCAAGCTGACTTTGCTTTCTGTTTTTGTTTGAACCCATACTTGTTTTCGTTTTCGTTATTTTGGGTTGTTTGATGAATGAAACTTGGACGAGTGGTGCAATTATTTTTTGTCGATGTTCATTTGATTTTGTTGCGATGCAAGCCATATAATTGTGTCTTCTTGCTTGATTGATATGGGTGGGGTAATTTCAGTGCATACATTTATTCCTATTTTGGTTACGTTGCAATCACCTTCCTTCCTTCTCTCTTCTCTGGTTGATTAACATATGAGAATTTGGAGAGTATGTATGTGCTAATGAAATAATGAGGAGTATGTGCTGTTTTATTTTTTGATATGCATTCTAATCTGTGTTGCTTGAACTCCATGTTTTCTTGCTTTGCGTAAGGGTTTCCAGGTTTTATGTGATGTTCAATGTTCAAGGGGTAGTGCAATTTTGTTTATTCTCCTTAATAACTCACACCACATGCACCTTCAATCTTTTCATTCACGTTGAAACCCTAGCGGTGATATTTAAATTTTGGTTGTTCACGTAGAAGGATGGTTTGACCAGTAATTTAATTGTTGTTTTAAAAGTTGCGGTTTCCTTGTAGCTTAGATGGGGCGTGATGTAGTGTTCCATTCTCTATATTTCTGGTGCAAGCCTCGTCTTCTTGTGCTAGTTTTTTACATGTAAAAGGTAGCCTTGTTCATGGAGTAGATCACATCCCGTGATGTTGGGTGCAGCCTTTCCAATGTGGTGCTTTCAATTTCACTAGGAATATTTTATGTTTATATGCGTTAGGGAGAGACTCATGGTTTGGGTGCAATTTTTGGATACCATTAGTATGTCACATGATGAGACAACGGTAGAGTAAGGACTATGGCTTGCACACCCTTTCTTTGTCTCGTTGTTTATCTTTCTAGTGCTTCCACATTAGAGGTTCAATGCATGGTTGTTGATTTCATGGTGCAGTAGTTGTTTTTGTTAATTTTCCTATCATGTGTACCTGATGGTGTTTTAGGGAAGAGCCATGGTTTGCATACAAAATTAGTTTCTTTTATTATGTACTGTGGTGCAGCTGCTTGTGTTTTAATAACCATATCTCATGTTTTGTTTGGTGCCTTCGAGAAAGGTGAAGATGCTAAACTTTTTGGTTTTATGTTGTGGTGCTTTGGAGTGGTTTTAACACCCTTGGTCTGCAAAGGTTTGTGGTTATTAACGTACTGGATTGTTCTCATTACCTATGACATTTTAGTTTTATGTATTAGTATAGAACATGAAAAAGGGTTTGTGAGAGGGCCCACATGGAAAAAAAAATTTAAAGTTTTGGTTCACTTTAAAAATGTATATTAAGGTATTAATATAATAACGAGAGAAAAAAAATATGCATGCATTTGTTTTATATAATCTACGTGAAATAGGAAATCCTAGATATATGTATACTATATATTAAAATATTATGCCATATGCTATGATAAATATTAATAGTTTTTATGTTATTTAAATGAAAGGGATGGATGATCACATGTTATTTTATAAGCTCATTTTATTTTATTTTATTATTTTTTTTCTCTTGGATAAGTCTTTATTAATTTAAAAATAAAGAAAAATATAATGACATGTAATAGCATTGAAACTTTAATTTTCAGAAGAAGAAATAATGTGTGCATATGTAACCGAAGTATGATTTTGAAAAAAAAACTAGAGCTTGCTTATGATTATTATGTTTATGTATTTTACTTGGATGTGATGTTGAGTATTACTTTCAATGTCGTATTTTGCTAAATTTCTTTTATATATCATTGTTTGTGGTCAACTTACCCCTATTTGTTTGTTTCTATGTTTTTTATGTGTTTATGCGATGATCTTATAACGTGTGTGTTATACGGGAGCAGGTGATAAAACAGGTGTATCAGACGTGGTGTAGATTGATGAGAGAATGGGATGAACTCGGGGTTTTCTTTTATTAAGTTTCATTGCGAATAAATATCAAAGGCAAGGTAATTTATTTTAGGTTGCTGTTGTTATTTGAAAATGTTCTGGAAATTTATTTTGACATACACGTTTAAAGATAATATTAAAGTTTCATCTCCGTTGTTTTTCTATAAAGTGAATGTTTTATAACTGCTAGTGACACCATAAATCGGGGTGTTACATTTGGTATCAGAGCAAATGTTTTCAAAAAATTTTGGGCCTTGGGAAGTGAGTTTGTAGTGTTTCAGTTGCGAAGCTTTGTGTGTTGTGTTTGACTGCTAATGCATGTGGTACTTAGTTATGAATGAAACTATATTTGATAGTGTTAGCTTACAAAAAATGTGGCGAATTCAGGCAATGGCACACAAAAGGCACAAAAATAATAATGGGGCTGACGAAATTGCTCAAGCCATCCATCATCTAGTGGATGCGATGCAACCAATTCCATCACAACCAAGGGTCATGATTCCACTACCGCCTACACCGAGAGTGACTACTATGGAGGATTTCATGAGACATAAGCCGACCAAGTTCAATGACAAAGCCACTTTTGATGGCGCAGATGCTTAGCTTAGGGAGTGGAAAATTTTTTTCGGGTGATTGACTGCACGGAGGCACAAAAGCTCACTTATGCCACCTTCCTACTAATAGGTGATGTAGAGTATTGGTGAGTGGGAATGCAGCAACAAATGTAGACCCGAGAAGAGGAAGTGCATTGGGCAAATTTCAGGACGAGATTCTTGGAAAAGTACTTTCCCAACTTTGCTAAACATGAGAGGGAGGCTGAATTTCTACTCACAGACTATCACCGAGGAGTGGCGTTGTAGGAAGTTTGAGAGGGGCTTGAGGCACAAACTGCTCAGGTTCCTCGTACCTTTGAGGATTCGAGAATTCCTTGTCTTGGTAGAACAAGTAAAGACAATGGAACAACTAGAGGTGGACCCAAGTCAGGTTATGATGACACATCATAACAGTAGTAACAATGATGAGGAATGACAGGAGAAACCCTACACCAAACCTAAGCGTGATAGACATGGGACAGTGAAGTGTTTCGAATGCGGAGGAGACCATTTTCGACGAAATTGTCCAAAATTTCGGGAGCGAAGCCCGAAGAGAGGAAGTGTTACATTTGTCGTAAACTAGGTCATTACGCGAACTCTTGCCCTAAGAAAGGAAAGCCCTAAATGCCACAACAACAACAAAAGACTCCCAGAGAGAAGCTAAAGGCAGTAGGAAGGGTGTTTGCGATGTCAAGAGCAAAAACAGAATATTCACATGGTAGATAAGGTATGATTTGTGATGTTGATATGATACATGCTGGGGTGAAATGTTATGTTTGGTGAATGTTACGGTGATGAAGCCTGTTATGCTTGATTGTGTATGTAATGCATAATATGAATTCTCTCATATCTGTAAAACCATGTGAATCTTCTTCATCATGCTTCTAGTGATTGCGCCTTGATGTGGGCTTGGGCTTGTTAATGCACTTAAGCTTGGGCTTGTTGGGGTCACATCAACACCCAATAGAAAAAGTTAGATATTCTTCATACTCAAACCTAGTTAATGTAGGTATTCCCTATCAAAATTGGAATGGATTTGGATAATACCCATGGGGGCAAGTTTATTTGCCATCTCACCAAACCTTTTGCTTCACCTAATTAAATACTGGGCTATAAATATTCTCAATCCCTCAACTTGGGCACGAAATTGAATTTTATTCTTGTTCGAAATCTTTAATTTTAGTCCTCTAACTTTAAAAATAAGAGGATATAATCCTTTTAACCCAATTACATTAAATGTTTTTGACATGTCAAAGCATTTTCCAACTGACATTGAAGTGAGAATGTGTTAAATGGTGTAAATAACTCAAATGCTAGCGTAAAATGTGTTTGATACATTAAAAAAATTTAACGTAATGAAACAATTGCTTTAACTATAATTGTTGTTGTTGTTGTTATTCTTGTGCTTTGTTTCTTGGGCTAGGCACCAACTTTGGAGCTTCAACGGAGCAAAATTCTTTATATGTTAGATATATTATTAACAAATTAATTAAATAATTTATAAAAATATAAAATAATTTAAAGATTCCTTAAATAAATTAAATAATTCTAATTTTTCACTAAAAAGACTTTAATTTTCTCATTTTACCTTTTGCTTCTAATGAATAAAATAAACAATTGCAATTTTATTGATTATCAACTCATTAATTACCACTTAATTAACATAGAGGTATAAAACTTCCAATCACAACAATTCGTAAATCTAAGTCAACTTCCATAGTGACCATGTTAAAATTAAAAAAAAAATCTTGTAAGGTCACTTTGGAAGAAATTTTTCTAGAATTTCTAAAACCCAATCCAACATTGTGTATTCGGGTAATGCATGGTCCTTTTCTTCTTTCTCACCCACGTGGGACAACTTATCCTTCTCCAAACTGTGCATGGACTTATCAACAAAGCTTCAAATAGAACATCTTCATCATCTGTATATAGGCAAAATCAAACATATTCAAAACCAAAACAAAATTGAGTTGTCTATCACACGTACAAATCATGTAGATTTCTTCAAACAATTACAATCCATAAACTACACTTAAATAGATTGTAAGTATATTCAATCATTTTTTACTTGAAACCTGTTCATTTTATACTTAGTATTACAAAGTGGAACAACATCCCCTCTACATAACTTCTCATCCTCAAATCAACAACCATTAAAACAAATGACTTATCCTAAAAACAAGAGAATCCAAACGATTCAAACATCCAACATTAAAGTAAATTTTCACGTGCACCAAACACGAGAACATAATATGATCTCACATGTTCAATTACATATAAAATAAAACTTGATAAAGGAAATCAAAAATAAAATTTCATTCCATCAACCCGAAACCACAAATGCATCATTATGAACTAAATATACAACATCAAACAGATTAGAACTTTGATAATCAAACCTCAACGATTAACAATTAATCAATAACACTCGAATATTCAAATACAATTGCATAATTTCCACTACAATTACCAAAAATTTTGAATTTCAACTACCAAAATAGATATAATTTCATAGCATCACCCCTTACATCAATTTTCAATCCCAAACCAAAACTTTGAAACTACATCCATCAAAATCGAGATTCAAACCAAATCCAGAACACCAATCCAGTGCATTAAAGAGAGACTAATTGTGAATACAAAACATCTCAATCATCAATACTCATCTAATCAGCAGCCTTATCAATTCAACCAAACATACATTCAGTAAAATTCTAGAACATTCGAACATTAAAATACCTAAATTCGTTCCCCTCAATAAATTCAATTTCAGTACTCAAAATATCTAGGATTTAAACAAATTATCATAAATTTCCTATTCAGGAATTCCAAAAACAAATAGAACAGAGGAAAAAGGGAGAATCGGGAACTGAACCTTTTCAAACCGAAAGAGTAATCACTATTGTAGAACTGAAACAATAGACTCGTCGTCGAAGGTCGCGGTGAAGCTCCGTCACTGTGAATGCAAGTATGGAGAGACTCTAATTTCTTACTCTGTTGGTGCACGAGAGAATTGGAAAAAATGAGAAAGTGAGTTTGAGAGAAAAAAATGTGAGAGTGAGTCTGAGAGAAAAAATCCTCCTCTGTTGGGAGTGTGCGATTCTTTTGTAGTGTGTGCCTGAGCGTTTAGAGTGCATAATCGGTTAGTTAGTTTTTTTTGTTTTATGTGTAGGTAAGTGAAGCGTTCCCATGTTCATGTTCAGTTAGTTATGTGGTGTGTGTTCAATGAATTGAATTGTAATATGTGCTTGAATTGGTGTGTGCGTCAGGTTTGATTAGTGGGCTTGAGTGATATGAGGATTTGGGACAGCATGTCTCGTGTGAAAGGGATTTGGGATAGCATGATTTGAAAGGGATTTGGGATAGCATGAGCATTAATTTGGGAGGTGGTATGTGCCACATGACATCATATGAGAGGAAAGGATTAGGGGTGGTGTAACAAGAAAAAGTAGGGAGTAAGGTTAACAAAGTTTTAGTTAAAGAGATATGATAATTTTTTAGTTAAAGTACCAAGAATATATTCTCATGTTTAAGTTTTATTTTCTTAAACTTATAATTCTTTTATCAAAATTAAAGTTTATATATCTATTTTTTTTTCTTATTTTATTGTTTATTTTTAATTAATAGTAAGGTTTATATTTTCTAAATAAAAAAATAGAAAACAACTTTAATACTTTTTTTAAACTATTTGAGTAAATAAAAAATATAATCAGTTTTAGTTAAAGTATATACCAATAATTTATATTTATCTTAAACTTATAATTTTTTTAATAAAATTAAAATTTATATATCTAATTTTCTATCTCCATTTATTATATATTTTAATTAATTTATTAATATTAATATTTATAATTTATATTTCAATATAAAAATTTATATTTAAAAAAAATTAAAATATTAAAATTAAAAATAATTTTAAAATATTTAAATTAAAAATAATTTTAAAATAACTAAACTAAAAATAATTTTAAAATATTTAAATTAAAAAATATATATCTATACTAAAATTAAAAATAATTATAGAACATTTTGATTGAGAAAGATTAGTTACAAATATATTTCCTGGTAAATCTGTAGCAATTTTGCTACAAACTAGCTACAATTCTATTCCTTCACTACTTCGTCGCAAATTAAAGAGAGATTAACTACAAATATATATTCTAGTAAATCTATGGCTATTTTGCTACGAATAAGCTACAAATTGTTTCTTTCGCTATTTTCTCGCAAATTAGTGAGAGATTAGTTACAATTATATGTCCTAACAAATCTGTAGCTATTTTGATACAGAATCGCTACAATTTGATTCTTTCACTATTTCTTGGCAAATTAGCGAGGGATTAGCTACAAATATTTTCTCTCGCTAATTTCTCTAGCAAAATATAAATTTTCTTGTAGTGGTATCACAAGCTCCTGGATTTGAGGATCATCTCTATCCTAACCATGTTTTCAAATTGAAAAAGGCCTTATATGGTTTGAAACAAGCACCAAGACAATGGTATGAAAGGCTAAGCAATTTTCTCTTATCAAAAGGTTATGCTAGAGGTGCAGTGGATAAAACACTCTTCATTAGAAAACATGATAATGATGTTATACTTGTTCAAGTGTATGTTGATGATATCATCTTTGGTTCAAATAACAACACTTTGTGTGAATAGTTTGTTGCAGCTATGCAAGGAGAATTTGAGATGTCTATGATGGGTGAGCTTACCTACTTTCTAGGGCTACAAGTCAAGCAACTCAAGCATGGAACATTTTTATATCAATCAAAATATTGTTTTGACTTGTTGAAAAAGTTCAAAATGGAGGATTGCAAGGAAGTTGCCACTCCAATTGCAACAAATTGCCTTATGGATGCAGATGAGGCTGGCCAACCAGTGGATTCAACCAAATATAGAGGGTCTTTGCTCTATCTTATAGCAAGTAGGCCAGACATTCAGTTTGGAGTAGGCTTATGTGCTAGGTTCCAAGCAAATCCAAAGGAATCACACTTTAAGGCTGAAAAAAGGATTCTAAATTACCTTAAAGGAACAACCAATGTTGGTTTATAGTATCCATGTGATTCTAACATAACTCTTAGTGGCTTTTCAGATTCGGACTATGCAAGGTGCAAATTGGATAGGAAAAGCACAAGTGGTACTTGCCATTTGCTTGGATCAAGTCTAATCTCATGGAATAGCAAAAAGCAAGCATGTGTGGCACTCTCCATAGCTGAAGTTGAATATATTGCTGCTAGACATGGCTGTGCACAAATCATATGGTTGAAACATCAACTTTTGGACTATGATGTAAGGCTAAGCAAGGTACCTTTGTATTGTGATAATACTAGTGCAATCAACTTAACCAAGAATCCAATACAACATTCGAAAACAAAGCATATAGAGATTAGGCATCATTTCATTCGTGATCATGTTCAAAAGGGAGATTGTGAAATCAAATTTGTTAAAACTGAAAATCAATTGGCAGATTTGTTTACAAAACCATTGGCTAGAGATAGGTTTAACATGCTAAGAACTGAACTAGGCATTTTAGACATCAAGAATGTGGTCTGATGTGTTTGTAGCATGTTAATCTTATGTACTCATGCATTGGTTTCATAAAAATCTATTGTTGTATGCAAAACTGTCATATTCAACCTGTTGATTTTGCATTTCAACGTATTGATTTCACTTAAATCTGCCTCTATTTGCACAATTCATGATCTGTTAACCTGTTGATTCTGTTTTCAACATGTTTATTTCACTTAAACTGCCACTGAATGATGAAAAATTGATCTGCTATGATTTTTAATTTACTGTTTTCACAATTCAGTAAGTTGATTTCATTAAAACTGAATCTGGAAAAATGAAGTTCAATTTCACGATTTTCAATTGATTGATTTTCAAAATCAGTCAGCTGATTTCACTTAACCAGATTCTATTTTTAATCTCTGATGCTCTGATGTTGTTTTAGTCGACTGATTCTGTTTTTCAATGTGTTAATTTTACTTAAATTGTGCATTTACTCACGAATTGAATTGTTAAGCTGACCCAGTCAAAGAAAGCATCTTTTTTTAGGTACTATCTGCTCTTAACTGCTCATTTCATTAGCCATGTGTTACTTTTACTGATTTGTTTGACCAAAAAGCATTTTAGTGTACAATTCCAATATGCATGCAACTCACATGATCTGAATTGATTGATTCTCTCATAAAAACACATTGAAAACATCATGAATGCATGAGATATTGTTTTGGACTGCATTAAACTGATTTGGGTAACCTAAAACGAATTAATTAGAAACATTTGCACTATTTAATCAACTATTTCTAAAAATCAGCTTGTTGAATTATAAATACTGCACTTGTATTGTTGCATTTACATCATACATCTCTTAGAAACAGCCATACCAACACTCATCATGCCTCGTCGTTCCCAAAGAGCTATCCAATCTGATGATGAGCACTCCACTCCTCCTACCCCAAGGTGTCCAAATCATGAAAGCCATGAAAGAATTGAAGCATGGTTTGAGGATCATGAGGATAACATTCAAGTGTTCCTAATTGAGATGAATAGGAAGCAGATCAACATTCCTAAGGTGTTGAGGTTCTCTTGGCTAAGGGCTGAAGGCTTTGAAAGCCTATTCCAACAACTAAAGCATCAAAAGTTGAAGTCATTCCTTGAACTTTCAGGGAAAATCTATCCAGACTTGGTGAAGGTGTTTTTCACCAACTTGGAGTTCAAAAATGATGTCCTGCTGTCCAGCATCAAGGGTGTTCAAATGGAGATCAACAAGAGAGCTTGTAAAGATGTGGTTGGACTCAAATCAAGAGGTGTGCAAGTGAGAAAAGGTGAAACTGGGGTTGTTCCAGAATTCAACAAGATGCAATACTATGGCCAATGCTTGAGGAATCCTACTACTGAAATCAAACACTTCCATGTTGGTGATTTCAAGGTGGATCAAAGGCTTCTTGCTTTGATAGTCACAAAAATCATAGTTCCACGTGGTAGCAACCATTCAACATTGAGTGAGGGTGATTTGATACTCATGTACTGCATTCAAAACAACATCCAAGTGGATTGGATCTAGGTGTTTCGTGATCACATGCTCCAGGCCAAGAGGCTCACAAATTTTAGGCTGCCATATGGGGTTTTGGTGTCTAAATTCATTGAATACTTTGGAATTGATGTAAAGGATGAGCTAGAAGAGTCAATTGGACTGTTGAACCATACCTCGAACCAAAATCTGCACAAAATGGGCTTTCTCAAGGTGGAAAATGGATGGACAACTGCTGGAGTTGTTGTTGGTGGTGCGCATGACCATGAAGCTGGTCCAAGTGGTACAAATCAAGAGGAAGAACCAACTGTTGGACTCATGGACTTGATTCCTTACAACCCACCAGAGGATAGAGGCCTTTTGTACTCAACATGCACATCACAACTTTTGCAATGAGAGGTTCAATGCATTGGATGGCCAAATCCATGACATCCATGATATGCTCCACTCATTCCAGACCAGAAATGATCCTCAGGATGATTGAGTGTGGTGGTCGTTTAGGATCATGCATCACATCCTTGTGTTTGTGATTTTTTAGTTTGAGTTCTGTTTGTTTCAGTTGGTTGTTTTTCATTTCAGTCGGCTGATTATATCAGCTTTATGGTTTTATTCTCTGTTTTCAATTTCTGTTGGCTGTATTCCCTTCTAGTATTAATGAAATGATATGCAATACTTGTTATCTTTATGTATTTGTTCTGTTTGATGAATCCAAAGGGGGAGAAAAATTGGAAAATTGGAAACCATTGTTAATAATCACATTGAACTAAGCATTAAAATTGGAATCAATAATCAAATTTGAATTTGAACCCATATTATTGATAGGGAAAGCATGATCACATTTGTATACTTGCTAGCTTGTGTGTATTGCTACTGTAAATGTCTTTCAGGTTCACAAGCTTCAAGCTAAAGGTGTCACTTCATCAATTTAATGGTTCCTACATAGAAGAAGATAGATGAAAGGAAATAGAGGTTGGCTTCATTAGTTGATTTAATTTTTAATCGAATGATTTAACTTAAGTCAAGTGAAATCAACCGATTAATTTGAAAATCAACTTGTTGAATTTCGTAACAGTTTGACTATAAAAGCTGTGATTTTCGAAAGAGAGGTCCGTTGATCATTTTAGAGCACGAATTTATTCTGGAAACTTGTGGAAACTCTCTCCTTCGTGAGCATATGTGTTACAGTTGTTAAAGATTGATCTTGGATCAATTCTTGGAGCTTTTGGCTTTGTTTGAAGCTTGGAGAAAGTGGTTTGTGGTAGGTTAGGCTGTGCTACCACTCAGGTTTGATCTTTCTCAAGCTTTGTGTGTGTGCTTGGAGGTTTTCCAGGTCTGCAAGAGGGTTCTTGCTGTGCTGGTTTGATTCTTGTGTAAGGGTGAATACTTTGAAATAGTGCAAAGTCAAGCTCAGGTTGTCTTGACAAACTGAATGTAGCTCAGGTTTGAGTGAACCAGTATAAAAGTCTCGTGGTGTCCTCTCTTCTCTAACCTTTCTCTCTTGCATTTTCATTTTAAAATTTAAAGACTTATGCTTTAATAATCTTTTTCATGTTCTTGCATGTTTCCATGGCATCTGCAGCGTTGAGCATGTTTGTATAATCATTTGAAACTGATCTTGATCATTCTTGAGCATTGTTTCTGGTTTAAAACTCGAATTCACATTTCTGCATTTTTTCTAGTATTTCAGTCGACTGTTTTTCTGTTTCAATCGATTGATTATACCAGAGCAGAATCTGTTTAGTAAATCAATCTGTTAACTCTGTTTTTGATTGACTGAAAGTATATTGTCCAGCACCTTTTGCATCTTAACTTGGGTATCTATTTGATTCAATTAAAGGTGGTTTTTAGCTTGTAAAGTTAGCCTAAATTTTTTAACTAGCCAATTCAACCCCCTCTCTTCTTGGCTTTTCAATCATTTCAAAACTAACAGAAGTACCCTTAATTTTCTAGATGAGGAGGTGGCGAAGAAATTGGGGTGTTCTATCACACGTATTCCATCTTTAAGTGTGGCAGTAGTGGATGACGCTAGAGTTACCATTAATTTAGTTGTTAACCAGTTCTCTTGCTCGCTTCACAATACTGAGTTTTCCTCTTATATGCTTCTTATACCTTTAGGATGTTGTGATGTGGTGCTCGGTATTGAGTGGTTGGTTACTTTGGGAGACATTACTTGGAAGTTTGATAGGTTGTCCATGCAGTTTTATGTTCATGGTAAGACACTGGTTTTGAGAGGGGCAACAAGTGAAGGGCTTAAAACTGCTAGGAAAAAAAATAATTACAGAAAACAATTGCTTCCGGTGTGCATTTACCCATGCTTCACGTGGGTATCGAGACTAATACCTTCCTACTGTAGTCATTAACCACACATGCTAATTGTCAAGTTATTCCTAACTCTATTGAGGAATTACTTGGGCAATTTGAGGACATTTTTCAGGAACCTACCACACTACTGCCTAAGAGGCTAGGCCATGATCATAAAATTCCTTTGGTTGCAGGTGCCAATCCTATTAATAAGCGGCCATATCGATATGCTAAACACCAAAAAGATATTATTGATAAGTTGGTGCAAGACTCTCTTTAGTCAGGTATCATACAGAAAAGTTGTAGCCCTTTTACAAGTCTTGTGGTCATAGTTGGTAAGAAAGATGGTACTTGGAGACTCTGTGTTGACTACCGCGATCTTAATAAGCACACCATCAAGGACAAATTCCCTATTCCTTTAGTGGATGATCTATTGGATGAATTACATGATGCTGAGGTGTTCTTCAAAATTGATTTACAATTTGGTTATAATTAAGTGAGAATGGAAGAAACAAATATTCACAAAACTATATTTAAGACACATGGGGTCACTTTGAATACTTGGTAATGCCATTCGGCTTAAATAATGCCTCAGCCACCTTCAAAAGCCTCATGAATGATATTTTTAAGTAATATCTGAGGAAGTTTCTCTTGGTGTTTTTTGATGACATTTTAATTTATAGCCAGGATTTGAACACTCATCTCTCTCATTTGCATATGATTTTGTTGACTATGCGAAGGAATTCCTTGTATGCTGAAAGAATCAAAATGTTACTTTGGTGTCGAAAAGGTTTAGTATTTAGGCCATTTCATCTCAAAAGAGGGGATAGCTACTGATCCAGCAAAAATACAGGTTATCCAGAACTGGCTCTTACCCATATCCTTGAAGTAGTTGAGGGGTTTTTTGGGACTTGCAGGCTACCCAGATCCTTCTAGTTGTCTTCATTTAGGTAGGCATAATAGTGTGCATTTAGGTAGGCATAGTAGTAATGAGTTGCATCATACCATTCATAGTGACATTCCATTTTTTTGAGGGAAGATATAGGACCAATATCATTTAGAGATTGGATATGGGATATAGAGAAATTGGTGCAACCATTGTTTAGTTATTATAGTCAATTTGATATTCTTAGGCATGTTACTTCTAGGTTTGTAGGACGTGCATCCGAATGGTGGCAAGAGAGGTAGTATAGAGTGAAAAAGGGGAGAGAATCATGCATTAACACATTTTCTGAATTAAAAACATGTATGTGGAAACATTTCATTCCCCTTTGATTTAGGATAACTAAAGAGCAACAATCCAGGATAGAAGACTTCATTGACATAGGTGATGCATTCATCCAAAATCTTGTTAAGTTTTCTAGACTAGAAAAAGATTTTTTTAAGAACAATTTGGACTTGCTCTTGAGTAAACAAAGAGAGAGAGAGAGAGAGAGAGAGCAATAAAAGAGAGCACAAGAGAAGCATGAAAGGTTTCGAGAGCTTAATATGCAAAGAGTAAAAGAAAAGCTTGAGAAGCTTCGTGCTGAGAAAAAGAAAAGAGAGCAAGAGGAATGTGAGAAAAATGAAAAGAAGAAAAGGCAAAAGAGGAGAGTCTTAGAAAAGTCAAAGAAGAGAATGAGAGAAAAGAATTCGAAGCAAGAGAGAAAATAAGACAAGAGGGTGAGCTTGAAATCCAATCACAAGTGGTAGAGTTAAAGAGCATTTCAAAAGAAAAAAAGGAACTCAGTGTTAGGGATTTGGTGATCAATCCTTTGCCAATTCCTTACATGAAGATCCAATTTCCAAAGGGATTTTTCCCATCTTTAAACTCTTCTCACTTTTTCATTAAATCTTTTGTTTTGTTTTCTTTTCAAACATTTTGTTCTCCATCTCATTCCCTTATTTCATCCTCCTCAACATAATGTGCCAAAACACACTTTGACTTTAAAATTGCTTTCAAAAATCATCTAAGTTAAAGTGTAAGACACTTTTTGTGTGAAATGGGCCTAATACCAACTTTTTCCAAATTTATAAGCCCATTTTCACACATTCCCCAATCAATTATATTGCATGGTCATTATGATTTTAATGCCCTTTTGTTTGATGACTATTGCATATTTGTTTTTTATCTTGGTGGAATCTTCATTTTGGTTGCTGTGAGCCTTTCACAACCCTATTGATCTGAGGACAGATCCTCTTCAAGAGGGAGGGGATGATGTGACCCAATAAGGCTTATAGCATTGGGCCAACGCCTAGACCCATTCCTTTTAATTTCCGTTATTTTCTTTATTTTTTTTAATTAAATAAATGTTTTCTAAATTTGTTTGTTTTTGTTAAATGCAGCAAATTATTGAAGTATTTGGCATTGGGCTTGCGACCCAATTCATCCCCATGCCTTCCGCACACACTAGATTTCCTCATCCATGCGTAGACAAAGCTGCTACTTCGTTTTGGGTATGCAACCAGCAACCCAATATTATTCCGCACACCTCCCCGCGTCTGCAATGTGATATGCTTCCTGATTCAGCTTCTTTGCGCTTAAGCCCAATCTGTAACAAGCACGAGTCTCACATTCCAAATATGCCAGCCCAATTTCATCAAACAATTGCGTTCTGATTTCACTACACCTACAACTAGATTTTCTTTCACACATTGCCTTCACTGGTCATGCAGACCTTCCCTAGTTGTTAGGGTTCATCACGTGTTGTTCCAGCCACTCAAACATAGTTCACCCTTAGTGTGTAGGGTTCATAGTAGTTGACGGACAACCAATTTTCTTCTCTCTCGCCGTTAGGAACTTGTTAGATGGTGTTCCTTTCCTCCTTTTGTTTTCTAGTTGCCTCTCTTCTATAAAGGGCAAGCCATTGTTTGTAAACACTTAGCTTGGATGAATGAGATAGTGGTTGAGATTACTCCCCCCATTCGTCAGCTCACCCCTCCACCTTAGATTAGGATTTCTCCTCCTAGGGTTCTAAACACCGTGTGTGTGCGAGTTTCCAGTGAGAAACCAAAGAGAATCGTCCTTTATCGAGTCTTCCGCTGTGTATGGATTGTATTCCGCGAGTTTCAATCGGTAGAACACCAATCAGAGAGGTTTTCCGGCGAATTTCGTGATGGACCAAGTTCATAGTAGTTGACGGATAACCAATTTTCTTCTCTCTCGTCGTTAGGAACTTGTTAGACGGTGTTCCTTTCTTCCTTTTGTTTTCTAGTTGCCTCTCTTCTATAAAAGGCAAGTCATTGTTTGTAAACACTTAGCTTGGATGAATGAGATAGTGGTTGAGATTACTCCCCCCATTCTTCAGCTCACCCCTCCACCTTAGATTAGGATTTCTCTTCCTAGGGTTTTAAACACCGTGTGTGTGCGAGTTTCCAGTGAGAAACCAAAGAGAATCATCCTTTATCGAGTCTTCTACTGTGTATGGATTGTATTCCGCGAGTTTCAATCGGTAGAACACTAATCAGAGAGGTTTTCCGGTGAATTTCGTGATGGACCGGCTCCATCATACCTTCTCTAGTTGTGATAGACTTCTAGTTTTCTTGGGAATTAACTTGAGTATTGGCTGAAGATTGATTTTCTTGTTGCTCAACAAATTGCTTGGCTATCCGTCTAACCTACACCTCTAGGTTTCTGATAGAGGCTTGTTAAAAACCTTTTTTATCGCATTTAATGTCAACAAAAATCCAAGTTTTCCCCCTAATGTAGTATGGAAATAATTCAGGATCAATCCAAGGAAATGGTACTTGTTAAGATTTTAGTTTGTATTCTTATTCCTGGCTAAAGATGAAAACTAATGCAATGGGGAGGGGGCAAATAAAAAAAAGAAAAGTGTTAAAAGAGAATTAACTATTTAAGATGATATGCATGTATATGAGATGCAATGACAAAATAAACTAAAAGTGGGATTTATAAATGCGTAATGCAAGTGAACAAGTGAAAGAGATGCATAATTAAAAATCACAATTAAGAATCTAGATGACAACAAGAACCATGACAATATTTTAGTAAAGATCTAAGAATGTAAATTTGATGCAGATGTGAATGTTATGCTCAGTCTAGGAGTGGCAATGAAAAATGGATAATGCTATATGACCATACGAGAAAAGGAAATAACGTAAAATCATTGTTTGCACCTATGAATGACAACTAATAACGTGACAACAATGAAGCCAAATTTTGTGCAAATCTATATGTATGCATGTAAACCAAGTTCAGTAAAATCTAGTGTGAGGAAGAATGTTGACCTTTGTAGACTATGTATAGTGTCAAAATAATTAAATTTAAATCAACCTACAACTATAGTAGCATGACAACAACCGAGCCTTACTCAGTGAAGTCAAATTTTATGCAATAAAATGACCTAACCAATCAAAGATGGTTTAGACAATATATGAATGTAGATTTTTATGCATTGGAATGAATTAACTATTATCCTAGAGATGCACTTGAGGAAAACCCAATCAAATATAATTTATGCTAAAAATGAAATGAAAATATAACTATCAAATAGAGAATCTAAAGCTACAATATACATCATGAATTTAGCTAAAAGAAACCTACCTATAAGTTCAACATTTATTTTTCAATAGAAGTAGGTCAAATTGAAATTCATAATCTTTATTTTCGATAGATGCTTCAATCTTGTCAATATGTGACACAATTTGATTGTTAATATGTTTTGGTTTAATATTTTTGGAAAAAAAGGCAATATTTCATGTAAATAATTTACATGTTCTTAGGCCATCTTATTGTTTTCTTTTTTCGCAAAAAGTTTAGAAGAAAGAAGCCCATCTTTTCTTCTTCTTTTTTCTTTAATAACATTATGATTTTGTTTGTTTACATTTAGAAGAAAGTGTCAATATAGGAATGAAGAATGGGCATGCTGGGCTAATTTGATTTAGTTTTCATCTTTGTGCTAGGAAAATCGTGAAGAGAAGAAAGAAGCTAAAGAACTAAAAATGGTGTAAAGATGCGTGCAAAAGTGGAGTTTCTTCAAGATCAAATTTGTATTCTTTAATAGAAGTTCAAATTTCTTTTTCAACAAAAGTAGGTCAGATTAAAACTCGTAATCTTTATTTTCGATAAATGCTTCAATCTTGTCAATATGTGAAATAATTTGATTGTCAATATGTTTTGGTTTAGTCTTTCTGGAAACAGATGTCATCTCTTAATGTTTGCATTTCACTTGTTCTCCAACCATCTTTTTTGTTTTTTTTGTTCACGAAAAGTTTAGAAGAAAGAAGAATATCTCTTCTTTATTTTTCTTTAATATCATTATGATTTAGTTTTTTTACATTTATAAGAAATTGCCAATATAGGAATGAAGAAATGGCATGATAGGCTTGTTTGATTCCATTTTAATCTTTTGTTTCAGGAAGATCATGAAAAGCATAAATAAGTTAAAGAACTAAAAGATTAAAACTTTGAGCTCCAAGAAAGGCTAAAGAATCTTATGAACGATTATGAAAATTGGCAGATATATGATGAAGTGCTCCGTACAAAAGTGAAGTTTCTTAATGATGAAATTTGCATTCTCAGACAAAGGTTCAAGATTTACTTCTATACAAAAGTATGCCAGATTAAAACTCAAAATCTTTATTTCTAATAGTTACTTTAATCTTGTGAATATGTGAAATAATTGGATTGTAAATATTTTTTTGGTTTAATCTTTCTGGAAAAAATGCCAATATTTCATGTTTGTATTTAACATGTTCTATGGCTATCTTTTTTGTTTTTTTGCAAAAAATGTTAGTAGAAATAAACTTACTTTCTTTTTTTTTTTAATAATATTATGGTTTTGTTTGTTTCCATTTAGAAGAAAGTGCCATTATAGGAATAAAGAAAGGGAATGATAGGATATTTTGATTCTGTTTTGATCCTTATTTTTTTGGAAGATTGTAAAGAGAGGAAAGTAGTTAAAGATGTAAAATATCAAAAGTTTGAGCTCTAAGAAAGAATGGAAAATCTCATGGACGATAATGAGATTTGGCATTGATATGAGGAAGAGTTGCACACAAAAGTTGAGTTTCTTAAGGATGAAATTTGTATTCTCATTCAGAAGTTCAAGATTTATTTTTCAATAGAAGTAGGTCAGATTAAAACTCAGAATCTTTATTTCTGAGAGACGCTTCAATCTTGTCAATAGATGAAATAATTTAATTGTCAATATGTTTTGATTAAATCATTTTGAAACAAATGTCAATATTTCATGTTTGTATTTCACATGTTCTTTAACCATCTCTTTTTTTTGGAAATTTTGATTCATATAGGTAGGTTTTCTCCAGTTTACTCATTCATACACTTATAGCCATTCAAATCTAGTTTATGTTTCATAGGATTGATCTTTGGTTTCACATTACATTATAAAAAGTGAGGAATTAAATTTTGATTAAATTCTTAATGACAAAAGAGTCTATCAGTCTAAACACTATAAAGATTCTTGCTCAAAGAATTTTATGATCTAGGTTTCATCAAAGCAATGTTTGTGTTCATTTCACAAACTAGAAAAATATATAAGTCTTATAGCCGTCAAAATATGTTAATTCTCTAGCTAGTAAAAAAAATTCCTATAATCATTTAAACCACCCTTCCTTAGTAAAATTGTTTTATCCAAGAGTAGCTACGTTAAAAAAAAAAACACTCTGGTTCTAGCCAAAACTACTTGTTGTTTTATATCATATTAATATTGTTTAGCCATGAGTGATTTTATTCCAAACAATACTTTGAGTTGTTTAGCCAAAAATGGTTGTGTTCTAAAAATACACTAGGTTGTTAGTCATGAGTGATTGAGTGTTTAAATAATACCTAGGTAGCTAGTTGAATTTGGAAATAATACTTTATTGTAACTTCACCATATTAGTTTTCCTATCAATACAATATGCATTTATATAAGAACCAACATAAAAATCTACAACTTAAATCATTCTCTTCCTTAAGATCGTTTACATTGCATGTTATTAGAAATGTTTTTACAGATCATCTATATTATTTAAAATGTGTGTCTGTCAACATTCTAAAGTGAAACATATTTTTTTCACATATCTATAGATTTATTGTACATTGGAAGCAATTTTCATATGTTTTACTATTAGTTTTTTCTTCATTTCCTTTTAGAAGTAATAATTGGGTTGAATGTGCATATTTACTTTCATTTTGTATTTTCTACTCATCTAAGATTTCTTCATTGTTTAGGACATAACTTTTTCTATGGATATTATTTTAGGATGATTTCTGTTTTAATAGATTCTAAGTTTCCAGGTATTTAAAATGGACCTATGGTTCATTGGGACAAATTTGATGAATTTTTGTAAAAGAATCTATGGATTCAATTCTCCTTGTATATTTTAAATTTATATAATTCGGTTTATGGAGCTCATTAGAGCCCACATTTAGACTTGTTTTAACTTCAAATTTCAAAGCATATTTATATATCCTAAATATGCTCTTAACATGTAGACAAAAATGATTTGTTTGGTTTTCTAGTTTTAAAAGTTCTCTTCATCTCTTTCTCTTTTTTTTCTTTCCAATTTTGTTTTGATTCTTTCTTTATATCTTCTCATTTATCTTTTTATTCTTCAACAATGGATAACTAATTATTGAGGATCAATTTATGGAATCAAGATCAAACAAGCTAAATTGAGTTTTGCATCAATTGTTTAATGATCCAAGTTTATTTTTCTATTCTCTAATTTTTGTTTTGCACTTTGTGATTACAATTTGCACTTCTAATTTTAGAAGTCAAATTAGGAGTCGATTCATATAACTGATTTAATTGATTAATTGAAATGGTAAATTGTTTAAAATTTAATTTGAATCTTTAGAAAATTTTGATAAGATTAATTATTTGGTTATTGAATATGTGAATTAACCTTTTATCTTCTTTTGATTTTTGGTTTTGATCTTTGTTTCGTTTCAATTTCCATTTTACATGAAAATTCCCAAATTAATTTGTATGCGAATAATATTCAAAATTGAATAAAGTGTATAAATATCATCTGAGATTAATTGATTAAAGTGTATAAATAACTGATTTAATTGATTAATTGAAATGGTAAATTGTTTAAAATTTAATTTGAATCTTTAGAAAATTTTGATAAGATTAATTATTTGGTTATTGAATATGTGAATTAACTTTTTATCTTCTTTTGATTTTTAGTTTTGATCTTTGTTTCGTTTCAATTTCCATTTTACATGAAAATTCCCAAATTAATTTGTATGCGAATAATATTCAAAATTGAATAAAGTGTATAAATATCATCTGAGAATCGATCTAGGTTTTAATATGCATTGTAAATTTTAGAGAAAATTTTGAATTTTTGAATTTCAATAACAACATTCAATATCACTTTGCATACACAACTTTAGGAAAATTTTAAAAAGTTTGATACATATTTAAACACTTATTTCATATGTATTTGACCTATATTTTAGAATTTTTAATTCTCAATAGTAGGAAGATATTTAGGAATTATGACTCTAAAAATGATAAGAGAATCTTTTATCAATATAATGCATTTAAAGTTTAAAAAGTGTATAATTCTAAAATGTGAGCTGTTGAATAAATTATTTATATGAGATTTAACGACTTCAAGTCTAATAAAAACTTATCAAAGTTAGATGTTTCTTCTATAAATTTCAAATTGCATAAACAACTAAGAACAAAGAAATATAAATAAAAGATTTTAAAACCTAAAAGATGTTCTAACTAAGAAATGGGAATCTACTAGACAAACTCATACATGATTAAACATCATCTCATTAATGTTACCATTTGACACTTTTAAATGAAGGAATAAGGACTATGTCCACTACAAGAAAACTATTTTTATTAGCCATTTCCTTTTAGAGGTTATATAAATTGATTGAAATATTTTCATTTTAGTTAATTATTCTTAAGCGTCACAATATTTTTCTTGTTATTTTAAATATTGTTACATTAACTTAATCAATAAATTAAATTTCAATTTGAATATTTGTGATCCTTGTGTGCCTTTACAATTCTATAAAATTAGAAATATGAAAATCTACAGTTTTTCTTATGGTCTTCATATAATTTGTGTTCTCCTTCATCTTCTTTTCTCTAGTGTGTTCATTTGAAATTTTTGGAAACTTGTTCATGTAATCTTCAGTCTAAGCTTTTGTAATCTTCTTTAGGTATTTTCTTCATATTGGAAGTGATATTTCATATTTCAAGTTAGATTTTCTCTTTTCTTGAGTTAATATGCGCTATGCCTACATACGTCAATAAAGAGGAGGTCGAGAGAGGAAGAACGACTCAGCGCCAACCCCGTCGGCATCGATGCGTACCATGCACTCATGGAGAGTAAGATCAAAGCGCGGAAGATTGATGAAGCATTCAACGTTCTGGATGTCTCAATGAACTCCTGTCAAAGGACTACGAGTAGCCACTGATGACGACCAACATGTACATCTACACACTACTGCACATGAATTGTTCGATGAAATGTTGAAGAAGGAACCGCTCCGCATGGAAGCGTTCCGACTTTCACTTTCATACTTGGTCTCATATTTAGGTATTTTTTGTTGTTGTACTTATTGTGTCTTGGTTTTACTCAAATTGTAAACGTTAGAATGCTAGTTTTTATATTGAATGGTTGGTTTAGGATGGAAGAAGTACATTTAAGGAATTGAAGCAGCCAAGATAAAGTATTAGGAATAATAGCATTGATTGTAGGAGCATTTTTTCTGATGTTGTACAATGGCCCATTTATATTTAAGACACATTTGTCCAACATTTGTAACCAAATACTTCCATTTTCACAACAACTAAATTGAATCTTAGAAGGGATATTCTATATTGTAGATTCACTCTTTATTTCCATGTGGTACATATATCAGGTTGTTTTTCCCTTTCAATCAAACATTATTTTCCATGAAGAAATGGCTTGAATCTTGTGTTTTCCTCACATTCTAGATTATAGCAAAACTGAAGTTAGTTTATTAGAACAATTAATTTGTTATTTTTCCTTTTGGTACTAAATTTTCAGGCTTTGATTGCAAAGGAATACCCTTTTATAACAATGATTGTATTCTTCTAACTATTATCTTCAACCATGTAGTGTGAAGTATTTCTCTTAATTGTTGTGAGGAATCCAACTAAATGGAAGTTGTTTTCTTCACGGTCATGTTGAAGAAAGATGTTGTGAAACTTCTAACACTTTCCTTTACCTATATTTCTTAGCCTATGAAGCTCTAATATGACGGTGTGGCCATGTTTCCCCTCTTCCAACATAGTATAGACACGAGCACGTAGTGAGAGCGCATATGATGCTTGTCAGACACATTTCTTGGGGCTTGACACGACCTTATCCATAGTCAAGCCGAATCATACAATGTCCTACTTCGTAAAGTGCTAGAACTAGTATAATCCAACATTTGGACATGTATATCATAAAAAAATACCCAACTAAATTTATTTTAATAAAAGACAAAATAAAGATAAATATACAAACAAATCAAAACTAAAAATCTTTGAATCTCAAAGTTGAAAATTTTCGAATGAACAAATCAAAACTGAAAATCTTCGAATGAAAGAATCAAAACTAAATATGTACGAATCAACAAATCAAAATTGAAAAATCTCTGAATAAAGAACCAAAATTGAAATAATCTTTGAATAAAAAAATCAAAAATTCAAATAATCTTTAAGTATTTCTCTTCAAATATCTTTATGCACATATATCTCAATTTTTATAATAGAAAATGTAAATACTTTCTATGAAAGTCTAATAAATAACATACAACTTATAAGAGATTCGAGGAAGAAGAATAATGTGTTGTATGAGTTAGCCGAGCAATAGAAAAATAAAGTTGTGTTGGCATAAGATGTATTGCAAATTAAGAATCCAGTTGGAGGAAGGAAGAATTAGTAAGAAGAAAAAAAAACAGAAAAATAGGAAGGGATTAGACAAGAAGAAAGAAGCATACAAATTGACATGAAAAAGAGTCTAGAAAAAACAAAAAAAGTACCTCTTTTCGTTCTATAATTTAAAAACATAAATATCTTATTAATATTAATAATTAAAAAATGTATTAAATTATTTAATATTTTAAATAAAAAGTACTTTCATTCTTTCCATCAATGTATCTATACATTTTACATACTTGTTAGATTGTTAGGTATGAGCATACGTAAAGGCAGTGGTAGAACATGGATAAAAATTTTAAGGGTGTTAAATTAGATTTTTTATATAAAAATTATTTTTAATTAAAAAAACACTTTATTTTTTCTCTTCATTTTCTCTACTCAAAACAATCACATATGATAGTAGAATAAGAAAAATATAACTGTCATTCACTATCATATCATAAAATAACCATAAAATAAACACAAAATTCCTAAATTTAAAAATTTCAAATCATACTAATTTGGGAAAAAAATATAATTAGGATTTATGTCGATTTCATAAAAGAGTTCCTAAAATCATAATTATGATTGATACTAATTGGGGAAAACTTTAATTTAGGAGACATCATGTGAGAATGTGTTATTCAATCTCTTTGTGAGAGATCCTCTGAGAATGTGTGAGAATGTATTTTTTCAATATCTTTGTTTTTTAATATCTATTTCTCAGTCTATTTCCTTGTCTTTTTTTTCTCTTCTCACACTCACTTTAAGGTTTACCTTATAAGTAAAACTCTAATCTTTTTTATTGACAAAGATATTTATCATGTTAGTTTCTATTTTTTCTTTATTTTATTTTTTATTATAATTTTTTATAATATAAACTTAATATAAATAATATAATAATATGTAAATATAATTTTAAAAAATATATAAATATGTGTAAAAACTAAAACAGAAAGACTTTAGGGGAGCCATAACTCTTCATATCATCACCGAGGTCCGTTGGTGGTAATAGGGATCACATGTCAATATTGAGCATTTTGGAAAAAATATATATACAAAGTTCAAGAAAAAAATAATACAAAGTTCAAAGTTTATTTTATTTTATTTTTAAATTTCGAACATAAAATTATAAATTTTATAATCTGAATGTATTTTTCTTAAATGATAAATTAAAGTCTTATAAATTATAAAATTTTAAAAAGATAAATTAAAATTTTACTTAGAAAAAACTTAAATTTAATTTTTTTTTCACAATAATCATAATGAATTAAAAATATACCAATATTAAAATGTCTAGTAATTAAAAATTATTTTAAAAATATATTATAAATAATTAGTTTATGACAAGTAATATTATTTTTTTATATTACAAGTAATTATATTTTATGACATGATGTTTTATATTCAAATAAATTCGTTTTTATTAAATTTATTTATTTGAGTTTTATAATTAATAACTTTTTTTGTAAGTAATTTATTTTTGGTATTGGAAATTAAGACGGATATTCCTAATCAAGCTATCAAACAAGAAGATGAAATACAACTTTTTTGAAAATATGTTTCAAATCTAAGAAGAAGTCCATAGGTGGAAATAATATTATCAAATGTAGTATGTGTGATCTTTCATTTAATGGATTTTACACTTGAGCTAGAGTTCATTTGTTAAAAATTACGGAAATCAGAGTTAGAATTTGTCGAAACGTGACTCCATTAAAACTAGTTGAGCTTACAAGATTAAACAATAAAGCAACATTAAAGATAGAAATTTCAAAGAGAAAAAAGGTCCATTTACCACCTGTATCTAATGAAGGAAATCAGACAAACAATAGTGTTAGCAAAAAATTTAAAGGTCCTTTATAAGCCTCTTTCAATATGCAAGCTAGAGATACTTTTGATTATGAAATTGTAAGGATATTTTATTCTTCAGAACCACCATTTCATTTAGCAAGAAGTCCTTATTATAGGACTACATTTTCTTATGCGGCTAATGTTGACAAAAAGAAGAAGATATACATCTTGCTTATATAAGGAGTTTTGATTATGTTGATGACTTATGAAGAAGTATGGAAGACTTAATGATGATTCATGGAAAAATGTTGAAGACTTAAAGAATGCATGGATTCAAGAACATTGAAGACTTAAGAGTTTAATTGTTAAAGTATTGTAATTTGTGTATCTTATTTAAAGTAGTTAAATTAGTAAGTCAAAAGTGCAAAGGCAGAACCCAAGTAGTCACTAAAATAATCAATTATCTTTGGTGATAATCGATTATCCCAATAAAAATTGATTTTCGAGAAAAGCTTATTGAATAATCGATGATCTTCGGTGATAATTGATTATCTTAGTGAAATTGATTTTCGAGAAAAGCCTTTGTGATAATCGATTATCGTGATAATCGATTAGCTCTAGCAATTGTGACTTGACTTTTAATATTCTTAACCTAATTTCAAAAGTGACTTCTATAAATGAAGGTGAGATTTCTCTTTACAAAACATAGGAGTTAGAGAAGTATGAGTACTTGAGAACTCTTTGTGGAAGGCTTTGGAAACCTAGTATGGGTAGAGCGATAACTTTCATAAAGTGGGATCTTGAGTGATTGAATGTTGTTGTTGTTGTTGCTAGGTGACATTGTTCATCCTTTGTGTGATTCAAAGGAGGTGTTCATTCCTTGTGGATTCAAGGAAGGTGTCTCTTCATCTCTTGTGTGATTCAAGAGAGGTGCTTTCATCTCTTGTGACTTCAAGAGAGATGCTTTCTATTCTAAACTATTCTTCTTCTTATTTTTAATTAGTTTATTTTTAGTGATTGAGTTAATCTCATTTTTTAGAGATTAACAATTGGACGTAGGGTCTTTTGATTCGAAACAGTATAAATACACTATGTCAATCTTATTTTCACTACTCTCTTTATTTTATTATGATTATTGAAATAAATGAAAGGATTTTCATTGAACTTTGATATTAAAAAGGGAAAAAGATTAAAAGCATAATTTTATTAGTTAAACCAATTCACCCCTTCGTGGATTTTGTCCACACGCGAACATTCTGATGCTTGATTCTAACAACTAATACTTCTAATCTCAGTGGATATGTACCACCAACATTAAATAAATTGAGAAGTCCTTTCCTTTCAAAAGAAAGAAGTCATGTAGAAAACCTTTTACATCATATAAGAGACTCGTGAAATTAGAAAGGGGTGACAATTGTTAGTGATATGTGCATATGGTGTGATAAAGGCCAAGGATTTTATTGCCAAACACATGAGAGACATAAGGAGGTTGGGTTGAAGAATGTGGTATAAATTATAACGGATAATGGAATAGTAAGGAGGCAACATGAATGCTCATAGAACCAAAATTTCCTTCAATCTATTGGACTCCTTAAGTAGTGCACACCTTCAATCTTGCATTGAAAAATATTTGTATAGCCAAAAATACCAAAAGAAATAGTGATACTTATCAAGAATTTTCTTGGACCACATAAATTGTTGATTATGCTACATTTATTAAAAACTTTATTGTGGGGCACTCTATGAGATTATCAATGTTCAATAACTTCAACTCATTGAAGTTGCTTTCTGTTGTTCCAAAATGATTTGTTTTAACCATTGTCATGCTCTAGAGGTTTAGAAGTTTGAAAAAGGATTGAAAGAAATGGTTATTGGTGATGAACAATCATCTTTACAAAGAGGCTAATGTGGACAATGCAAAATTTCTGAAAGAAACTTTATTGAATGGTAATTGGTGGATGAAGGTTGATCATATACTTGCTTTTACTGCCCCTATTTATGATGTTCTCAGAAAAATAGATACAGATATGGCTACTCTTCACTTAGAATATGAAAACTGGGATTTAATGATTGAAAATCTAAAAAAGATCATAGACCAACATGAGAGAAAGGTAGAAGTTGAACATTCATCTTCTACTTAAAAACTAAGAAAACTAACCACTAGGGATATTACCTTAACACCCTAATTTGTTTAGCTGACACATGTCCATTTCTTTGGTTTTATTGTCTTTTCGTGGGGTGAAGTTTTTGTTTACGAATGTTAAATGTTGTTGTTTGAAAAGGACTGCTTTACCCTTTGTTTGTGTTCTATGAATGAAATTCATTTCTTTGGTGTTTTTTTGTCTTTTCTCGACATTTTGTATTGGCGGCAACACTGCATCTGATTTGACTGACTTTCATTTCGAAGATAGAAACTTGGCATGGATGGAACTTTGTGTAATAAATATCGAAGCAGCTGCCTTAAGTAGATTTTGTTCTTTATTTGTGGTTCTTTCTTGCGTTTGGATGTGAAGCCCTACTCCAGGTATTATTTTTGTTGTTCTGTGTTGCATTGTTGTTGTGTAATGGTTGAATGTTTGACTTTTTTTTTAGATTATGTATTTGTGGTTCAGAAGTTTGATGCATTGTTTGGAATTTTAGTTTATAAGAACATGAAAGTTGATATATTACATGTTTGTTTTAGTTTTATGTTATTTACAATTGTTTGTAGTTTTGTTTTTGTGGATCTCTTTTGCTTTTATTTCTGAAGCCCTACTGTAGTTGATATTTGTGTTCTTGCATCCGCCAATTTTTTTAATGTTATCTGTTTGGCGTTTTGGTTTTAAGTAGATCCATTTTTTTAATGTATTTTCCATTGTTTGTTTTAGTTTTATCTTATTTACAGTTGTTTGCTGTTGTTTTGTTCCTTTTTTATGGTTGTATTTTTCTTAATATTTTTCCGATGTTTGTTATTATTACACTATGAAGTTTTGATGTGCATTGTTGTTTACATTTTTTTTTCTGTTGTTGTAGGAAGTTGCAATGGCGATGAAGTTAGATATGATTAAAGATATTGATGGTAAGAAGGAGACCCTAAAGCTGGATGTTAGAGTTGTTGATCATTGGTATATTCAGTCCCATGATTCAAATATTTAGTTGGAGATGATTTTGATGGATGAAAATGTAAGTATTTGATAAATAAACCGTTGAATTTTTTATCCAATTGTTTTTAATTTGTTGTTATTTTGTTAATTTTTTGTAGGTGGACAAGATACATTGCATTGTTCGAAGGGAAGAATTTGATTTATGGGATAGCAAGTTGATCGAGGGTGAAACATATATCATGCACAATTTCAAGATACTGAAAAATGAAGGATAATACAGAGTATGTGAGCATCCTTTCAAGTTACTGTTTATTGGTGCCACTTCTGTGAAGTCGCAACCTATTCCTCAAGTTCTAATGAAAGTTTTTGCTTATAGGTATCAGAAATATGTTTGCTATTGTATTTAAAACACAATTTTCGTATAAAATTGATGCTAACCCTATTTTGTGTATACTGTGGCATTGATATTTGATTGGTGTGGTTGAGAATGTGATGAAGGATTATCTTGTTTCCTTTTAATATTATGAATATGGTGAAGAGTTGTTTAAGGAAAACTCAAGGAAATCTCCACTGGACATTAACATAGCAAGCTATCTATATGTGAAGGTTCCTTTCCAAGAGTTCAATAGGAGAAGAGATAGTTTAAGGTGCTTAGAAACAAAAATAGCAAGAACACAACCAAAAACGAAAATGCATTGAAAGAAGAAGAACAAATAAAATGGAAGAGAAGATAGTAGTGGTGATGGAAGTGGAGCACGCCACTCATAGAGGGGGCAAAGCCAAACCAAGCTCTAGAGATGAGTGTATGGTGTCGCCACTTGCATAGCAAGATAAGGCAAGAGTTTTTCCTCTCCTTGGGAGGAGGGATAGCTCACAAAAAAATAGGTTGAAAACAAGAGTGTTTAGATTCAAAGTATTCAACCCTTTTACATGTCTAGGAGCACCCCTTATATAGAAGAGTTTAGGGGCCTCTAAGCAAATAAAAGATACCTAAGGATGTCTCTACAAAAACCTAACCCTAGCTTCTAGAAACTAGGTCAA
>Ga0214544_1001395_pt1 | contig 49942 bp, 28 predicted proteins | sample CNSS3metaG_FD_160074 | JGI IMG/M metagenome (GOLD analysis project Ga0214544, IMG submission 160074) | Root nodule microbial communities from cowpea collected in UCLA plant growth center, Los Angeles, California, USA - CNSS3 | ecosystem: Host-associated > Plants > Roots > Nodule | place: USA...
TTTACATGTGTTTTTAATCATTTCAATTTGTTTGGACTTTCATGATGCTCCTCTTTTTAGGTTACATTAAATCATGGACTATTGTATTAATGCAGACCACCCTGACTATTGTTTGTGATCATTTTCTGGTCTGAATGAACCTGCCTGATGCTTAACTGAATCAATTATGTTATTATATATTGCATTCCAGGGCTGTTTTTGTGTTGTGATAATAGATCATTGTTGTTGTACAGATGTGAAAAAATTCAAAATTAAAATCTGACTGATTGGGCCAAAAAGTATACAGATCAGAAAAAACTGGCGGGCTAGCCCGTCAGCCCGCCAGCCCGTGGGCCGGGCCCAAAAAAGTAGCCCGTTTTACCATGTCGGGCCAGCCCGGCCCGGCCCGTTTAATACGGGCCAAAATCGGGCCGGGTCAAAACGGGCCGGGCTGGCCCGTTTTGACACCCCTAATCAAAGACTAAGAGGTATGCTATAATAATTGGATATTCCATAATGGAAGTGGTGGAATAGCATTTCAATGGATTTTATTAATCGCTTGTCAAGGACGGTGCAAGGTCATGATACAATATGGGTTATAGTAGACAGTTTGACTAAGAGTGCTCATTTTCTGCCACTAAATTAGAAGATGTATATATCCAAGTTGGTGCAACTGTATATCAAAGAGGTGGTAATATTGCATAGAGTGCTAAAGAATATAATGTTAGATCAAGATCCAAGGTTTACTTCGAGATTTTTGCAAACATTGCAATAGCCTTTGGGAAATAGATTAGGGATGAGTTATGCCTATCATCCTCAAATTAGTGGTCAAAGTGAGTGAGCAAGTCTTTGGAATATTTGTTGAGAACATGTGTGTTTGACCACTTGGCAACGTGGGACGAGGTGTTGTCTCTAGTCGAGTTCACCTATAATAATAAATTTCATGCTAGTATTGGGACGACTCCGTATAAAGCTTTTATATGGTAGTAGATGTAAAACTTCGTTATGTTGGTATCAAGATGGATAGGCAGTGATAGTATAACCGAAATTGCTACAACAAAATAATGATAAAGTCAAGCTAATACAATAAAGGATGAACGCATCATGGAGTATACACAAATCTTATGTAGAATTAGAAAAAAGGACCACTCGAGTTTGAGGTTAGGGGACCATGTTTTTTTATGAGTAACACCTATTACTAGAGTGGGGAGAGTTGTAAGATCAAAGAAGTTATCTTCTAAGTTTATTAGACCTTATCAAATACTACAAAAGATTGGTCCAATGGCTTATCAGGTTGCATTACCACTCAACTAGCTAGCCGCCATAATGTGTTTCATGTATCACAACTAAGGAAGTATATGGTTGATCTAAGCCATGTATAGGAGCTAGACGAGGTGCAAATTCAATAGGATTTTTCAATGGAAGTCAAACTAGTACGAGTGTTGGGCCATCATACCAAACAACTAAGAGGAATGAGTATTCATATGGAGAAGGTGCTTCGGGACGACCGAACAAAGGAGGTTACGTGGGAATTGGAAGAAGACACAAGAAGGACCTATCCTCATCTTTTCACTAGTATGTACATTTTTTTAGAGCGAAAATTTTATTTGTTAAGGGATGTGAGATCCTATAAAATTGTATCAAATTAGTATAGTGGCGCAATTGGTTAAGGTAACTGAAAATGTGATTTTTACAAGATTACGAAAAACAAGATAAAAACCTTTGTGAATGTTTATTCAATTGAAGTGGTTAAAAATCAAATTCCTTAACATTTAGTGAATAAAAATGAGTAGGTAAGTTGGTTTTGGCTCATGAAAATCAAAGTTGTTATGACTTGTGATTTTTGTTGTTAATCTCTCTCAAGCTTCGATATAGAAAAAATGGTACTCTATAAATAGGATAAGAGGAAATTCGCATTTTACCCTCTAAAAGATGTGTTAGAAGCACAAGAAAGAGTGGCAAAAATGTATAGTGAGACAAAAACTAGGGAAGAAAATGAAGCATTTAAGACGTAAGGGAAGCTAACTGACTTTTTATTTTACATGATTAGTGTAGAAACATGATTTTGGACAAACTTGATGATAGAAATCTAACTTCTTTTTAGGTGATGAAGGTGTGGGATGTAGGTTATGGTTCTAGGACATTAATGGTTGAAAGGTGTTCACTTTATTATCTCATTATGCTTAAAAGAGTTTTATATGAACTAGGTTAAGATTTTTAGGTTTTGATGGTTGAGTTGGAGTATAAGGGTAAACCAAGTGTTGCTTTCAAATTTATAAGGATGATGATTTTAAGTGGACATGGATCTTTTAGGGAATTTCATCTTGTTCATTTAAAATTGTGATTAGAAATTGAATATTTGGGGTGATTAGGTTAAAAAGATCAGTTTGTAAAGACATCTATTTTGGAAAAGTTTCTATGTGTTTTCTGAATTTGTTCCATCATTGCTAGAGAGGTTTCTCGGAAGAGCGATTTGTTCCACCATAGCTGGAAGGCTGCTAGAAATAGCGATATGTTCTATTAGTTGTGGAGGCTACTCAGAAGAGCAATGTATTCCATTCGATTGGGGTGACTACTCAGAAGAGTGATGATTGTGTGAAGTATTTGTTCTATATATTTAATTTACTATCTTTGGTTTTCTATTTTAAAAGTTTAGATTTTGTTAAAAACTGTAATTTTTTCGTATGAGATTCATTCTCTTACTTAGAAATAAGATGTGTGAAAGTGATACGGGGAAACGTAAGACAAGGTTTTTAAGTCTACCTATTGTGACTGGCATCTTTTTCCTGCGAGTCTACTTGGTGAACTCTCATATGTTTTACTTTTAATCAGGTGAATTATTCTTGGAAAAGGATATATTTTCAAATGCTTTTGGATTTTAAACAATTTGTGAATTTATTTTTAAGATTGAGATTTTATGTTCTTTTGTTGATTTACACATGCATTGGTGGTTTTCACCTATGATAATCATATTTTATATGGGAACACATGAAGTGTTGTGTAAGATGCATAACAATAAAGAATGAAAGTTGGGCAAAATCAGTTGATGTTTGGGGCAATTTTAGAGATCTTATTGTTATTTTTTTTTCAACTTTATCAAGCTAATAAAGTATTCTGATGTAAGACATGAATTTTTCTTGTTATTAGCGATTTAAATAAAGTGGTGAAAATTTTATTTAAGTAACTATTTGAGATATGATTATTGGCCTAGTTATGTACCTCGGGGAAGCGAAAAAAATGGGGTGTTACAGTTTTCGAATTATGCAATCCAAAATGTACTAAGATTTAAAAATACATTTCGGATTACCAATCCAGAATATATGTTTATGAATGTGTTTTGGATTATGTTATTTGAAATATACTTCTAAATTTGGAAACATATTATGGATTACATAATATGAAATACATGTTTAAGTTTAGGAATGTGTAATCTAGAATGTACTTTCAAATCCAAAAACACATTCTGAATTGCATAATCCAGAAAACAAATATGTTTTTTGAATTCTATATTTTGGAATATACTTCTAAAATAGTCATTTCATGAAGTATTTCTAAATTTAGAAATACTTTCTCAAATAATTGTTATGAAATACATTTTTTAAACACATTCTGACATGACTTTTTCAAAAATTCAAAAACACCTTCCAAAATTATCATTCTAGAATGTGTTTAAAAACCGCATTCCACCTTTCCCACACTAAAGCATTCCTTCACGTGCCATAACTTTGGATTTGTGCTATTGTTATTGTTTAGGGGTGGAGGAAAAGAAAAAGGAGTAGATTTAATTTCATTATCCATTTCAATCTTTTAATATTGAGCAAGCATAAAGAATAAAAATGACAACAATAAGAGTTACAATACAAACACAGTTAAAGTTAGAGAAACCTATGTTAGGGGGGTTTCACTACAAAACCCATGGGATTAAAATGGGTAAGTCGAAGAAGTAACAAAAGCTCATAGTTTGAGAAGATGAAAAAGTCGTTGAGACAAGATGGATGGAGAGAGGTGTAGAGCAACATTAAGGAAGAAGAAACGAAGAGAAAGTGAGCAAAGCTCTCCATATATGGTTTTTAATATAGGTAAAATGGAAATATTAAAATTTTGTGGGTGCAAGATGGAAAAAAGGATGTGCATGACATATGAAGCCTTTCTCAAATTTCAATAATAAAGCCCAAAATTACTTCCTACATCTAAAATTTTCTACTTACACTCCCTTGCCTCCAAGTAAAATACCTTACTTCCCTGTTATCACTATCAGATGACTTCTTCAACTCTTTGTTTTTAAACTAAACTCAAACCCCAAATCACCAATTCCACAAGTAGTATTTTCTATGTTAGTTTTTGTATATGCATTATGAAATGTCTAGAGTTTTTATTTTTCAATGATTTTTAGAACTAACAACATATAAATATATCAATGAGTGACTTAATGTATTTCATATGATATATTCAAAAATTATTTTGTTTTACTCATTATTACAATTAGTACAAATATAAAACTCTCTCTTAAGACTTTAAGGGTGTATTTGTAAAACCTGGGAAAATTAAGTAAATAAATATTTATTTAATAAATATGAGGGAAGGAATCTATAAAGTAATTAATGCGGAGAGTTGTGACAAAGAAGCAATGGTAGCTCAAGTGGTTAGACACGCTTGGTGCGGTGTGAGTTTGAACCTTGGCTAGTGTGAAATAGTCATTTTCATGATTGGATTATTTTTGGCTACTTTGGTAAGTGATCAAGAAACCTTAGTCGTCTTCAGAGAAACTAGAGAGGTAAGAATATAAGCTGAAAGCACCAGCTAATTGCACTTGAATGACACTTTAATCTTTAAATCATTGTTTTGGTTTTTAGAAATTAATGTAGTAATTACTCGGGTGAAAGCTTAATGAGAGAGTAAAGGTTGTGTGTGAGAGAAGGTAATTTCGTGTGGTTGCCTAATAGGGTTTTCCAGAACACCAAAACAGAACCAAAGAGAAGAGTTGGAAGGAAGAAAGTGTACTTAAGTATAGGAGAAAAAAGCTAAGGCAATTTTGGGCTAAGAAGGGATGTTGGGAGCACAAATGGGGTTGCATCTCGTATTTTAATTTTTGGTATATGATTTTGGGATGTATGAAATGCATGTGGACTTTTGGATTCTACTAAATATCTGGATTGTTTGTGTTTCTGGAAATTTTTCAAAAATTGCCTGACAGTCTTGAAGACCCATCAGGTGACGCATGCAACTTAAACGTAGTTTCTGGGTTTTTCCCAGAAACTGCTTGGCGGGCCTCCCTTACCGCCAAGCGACACGAGCGTGGTTCAACTTTTTTAGTTTTATGGATTCGGGGGCAATGGTGATGTCTTGGAATTATTATGCGCGGTGATATTGTATAATTGTCATGATCAATTATTGATATTTTGCTAAAGTTGATGCTAATGTGGTGATTGAACAGTTGCACATTCATAAGGGATCCATGAGGGCTTTTGGCAAATGGATTTGGATATGATTAATGTGCAAACAATGATGATTTTATGTTTGCATGCGATTATTGAATAATATATGAATTGTGGAAGCATGATTGAATGCGAATGTGGGGAAATTGCATGATTGGTTTAGGTTTAGAGTTTTTGGGGTCGCGTAGGAGAGGAATTAATGAGTTCTGCACTTGAAACCTAATGCATCGCCTGATGGCAGGTATGCACTATCAGGAGACGCCTAGTGGGCAGTAGAAAATATATGTTTGATTGCATGATTGGTGGGAATTGAATTGCTATGTGAGTCCATCTTTTAGAATGCATGTTATATTGACATAAAATGGACCTAAGGAATTTGTGGTGACTCTAATGTGCAAGAATATAAGACTATGTAATGATGTTAAACTTGAATTGGCATAAAAAGGTACTATTGCATGGGGCTGGTGAGGTAAGTTATGACTTCCATGAGTCGTATGCAGTATTTGGTAACTAGTTTAGGAGTGATTTATAAGCATGTTTGATTCCTTGTTAAAGTCAAGTGTTGGCATGGTCCTAATTGGTGAATGCATGTGTGTGTGTGTGTGTGTATATATATATATATATATATATATGTATATATGTGTGTGTGTGTGTGTGTGTGTGTGTGTATGATTAATGCACATGAGATGTGGTAGTGAAATTTTCAGTCATGTTGAAATGTATGAACATGTATTCATTATTCTGGATTGTATGGTTTGGGAATTGGGTTCATTGGAACCTAATTTGATGGAGGAAAAATCAGTAGTTGTCATGCTACTAGGGTAGTGCCTGGCGGTGCAGGTTGAACCTCTGGGTGATAGGCAACAAAGAGCACTCTAGGGCAAAACTTGAGAGTTGGCGCTTAGCGACATAAGGGGTTCTGCCAAGCGGTATGTTGAAAAATTGGGCATGGTTCAAAATCCAGTGGGCTGGTGCCGCTAGGCGGTCTGGAGTGGTCATGCAATTTTGTGTGTAGAGTGAGGTTGCGTTAGAGGATTTTACACAGCTTTAGATGCATGCCTTAAGGAGATGGCTTGTTGGGGGTCATTTACGAGTTGTAGCTTGTAATTGAGAGTTAAACATGCGACCATTCTAGGTTGAAGCATGTAAGACCAGGGAAAATTAAATAATTATTTAATAAATGCGGGTAATGGAAGCCTTTAAGGCATTTAATGCAGAGGGATATGACGTGGAAAAGTGCTAGCTCAAATGGTTGAGAGTACTTTATTTGTGTGAGAGGACTTGGGTTCGAATCCTATGTATGCCATATGTGTATTATTTGATTGATTATTAATTTTAATAATAAATTGCATGGTTATGTTGGGTACTAACATAATTATATAATTAGAGGATTTAACACAAACATGCCTTGGTTGAATTGGTTGTGTCCTAACTTTGGAAATTCAAGGGTGTGTGTTCAAATCTCATTCATAACGAAATTTCTCTCTTTATTTTTGCTAATGAAATAGTGGTCTGAATGTGAAAGAGTGGGAAAACTCTAGCGGGCAGCCAAGGGAGTTGGGAAAACAACCCTTAAAAGAATCAAAATTTCGTTTGGGAGGGTTTTTGGAGTCTAAAACCTAGAAGGTAATGAGAAGCATGGGTTTGGGAGTGAAGAGTGCAAAAAGGGAATCAAGAGGGCTGAAATTAGAGGGCACCAAGAGAAGTTAATTTTGGGCAAGAAGAACCATCATCCTTTCTTGTTTAAAGCCTAGGAAATCACGTTAGGGGAGCTCTTCTTGGTAGCTATATACATAATCTGTAATTTTTGTGTTTGCTATAGTGTGCAATGAATAATTGTATCTTTGCTATAAAAATTTGCGTGCTCTATGTGTTGTTATGGAGTTGTGATTGTGATTGTGGTATTTGAGCAAACCCCTAAATTTGTATATGAATATGCTAATGGTTTCTGCAATGCGCGAATTGGTAGGGTGTAATCTCATGTTTTGGGGGTTTATTTGTGTACATGACTTGTGCTCGTGAATGGTTGTTAAAATTAGACTCTTGGTATGTTGTAATGAAGATTTAGGGACTTGAAATTGTGGTCTATGTGCGTGAACAGAGGGGAGGTTCTGCTATTCTCGCTCAGGCGAACAGGGTCGCTCAGGCGAAAATAGCAGTAACACAAAACCTGATAATGTCGAGCAACTCGCTCAGGCGATTAGCCCATGAATTGGGTGGCAAAACACCTCGCTCAGGCGAGAGGTACTCGCCTAAGCGAGAAAGCGTGATGGATTGCTTGTGGTTGCAAGACTCGCCGCCTAGGCGAGAGAATTTTGGGGTTTAGGTGAAGTGTGCTCTCGCCTAAGCGAGTTCTCGTATCTTGTTTTTGTCACAGGCTCGCCCAGGCGAGAGAGCCTAGCTTAAGCGAGTCAGGCCTGATCGCTTGAGTTAGAGCTTCTTGCCTAAGCGAGATTTGTGGTTTGTGTGTGTGTTGTTTGGATGCAATTGAGGCGAAACTTGGATCAGGGGATGATGTGCCATGAGCGGGTAGGTTCATGGATGGAGGTAACACGTGATGATATGAGCGAGGAGGTTCATATTCAGTTACTCTCGTGTGAGGATACGGGCGAGGTAGGTTCGTATGGTTCGGCTCACACTTGAGAGATGCTGCGTGCAGGGAGGTACGTAGCTGGTGGATCACGTGTGTTGGACTACGGACGGGCAGGTCCATAGAGTAGGACTACGAGCGGAGAGGCTCGTAGAAGCAGGACCACGAACAGGCAGGTTCGTGCGAGCATCATACACCCTGAGTCCAAGGCTAACAATGTTAAGTGAATTGAAGGTTGTAAAACCTTGAGAAGTTAGGGACTTGGCCAAGAATTAATTGGAATACAATAAATGGGTGTGCTATTGTTATTTCTGTGTTATTATATGTTATTTAATCTTTTATAAGCTCATCCTTTCTGTTTGTGCATGGCGATGATCGTGTAATTTGTTACACAGGAGCTGATGGTGTTTCAGGTGATGCCGAGAACGCTCAAGCGACGGAGTGAGGGCTAGTTGGGATTAAGCTAGGATTTTGTTTATGTTATAACTTAGGTTTTGATTTGTTTTGGAAATTGTAAGGTTTTAAATGCTACGAGCAGGTATCGGATAGTCCCAAGTTTGACCTATAAATATCTTAGTCCAGCCCGCTATTCTGAACTATCTAGATATTCACCTACTTGGTAAAACTTCCTTAGACTCCACCATGGTCCCTGCCTTTCATCTCGTAGTGTACCAAATTATGACTTCCCAAATACAAGCACTCTAACACTGGTTTAGTATCAACTTATTGAAATCAGACTTAACTCTTACTTAACTGACATACTCTTGGATATTTTCAAAGATCATAAATGTGATGACTATCAAATCATGTCATTGTATAAACTATGCACAAAGAATATAAAACAACGATAAAATGTACATTTAATTTTCTTTAATCCAAGCTTACTGAATAAAATAATATTTACTTTTACTATTTAAATTTTATTTTTTAATTATAAAATAATGATAAAATAAGAATCAAAGTAAGAACTTTAAATAAATAACTAGATAAGGATTAGAATGTTATAAATAAATACAATAACAAAAATATAAATTAAACAAGACTTGTGAGTGACTGGAGATATATTAAATGAAATAAATAAACAAGATCAGTGCGTAACTAGAGATAAATTGAATGAAATAAATAAAAAGGACCAGTTCATAACTGAAGATAAATTAAATAAAATAAATAAACATGACCAATGTATAAAGGGAGATAAATTAAATAAAATAAATAAACAAGATCAGTGCATAATTGGAGATAAATAAAATAAAATAAATAAATAAGACCAGTGCACAACTGGAGATAAGTTAAATAAAATAAATAAGCAGGAACAATACCTGACTGGAGATTAAATAAAACAGGATTAATGCATAACTAGAGGTAAATTAAATAAATAGAACCAATACGTAACTGGAGATTAAATAAATTAAATAAACAGGAAATAAAATAAAATAAAGTAACATGACCAATACATAATTGAAGATAAATTAAATAAAATAAATAAACAATATCAGTGCGTAACTGAATATCGACTAAATAATATAAATATAAGAGAATAATAAATGAAAATAAGTTAAATGGAAGTAAATAGAATAATATATGATTCAAAATAAATAAAAGATTAATATAGCACTCAAGAGTTTATCAAGATTAATATAAAAATAGTTTAACCTCATTTCCCCTTACCTTATTAGTTCGAGGGACAGACTAGTAATACTTCTAGAAGACCAAGATCTCTTTCAAATCTTTTACTCTAACTTTTTCTCTCTATTTCTTTCTCTCTTTCTCTCTCTTCCCTTCTTTCTTTCTCACCTAACTAATATTTTCTTTCATTTTTTCTACATTTTTCTCTTTCATTCCATCATTTTATAAGCAAACCATGTGCACATTTAATTAATAAAAGATCCTCTTCATTAATGAAGAGATAAACTTCATGCCTTCTCTTTTTTTTTTCTTACATAATCTCTCATTTCTTTTGCTTTTTTTTCTATCACATTCACACATACTTAGGTTCAAAGTGATAATTGCATTAAATGCAATCTTATCACTTCTTATTCTTATGTTTCCATATTCTTATCTTCTTCTTTTACTTATTTATTTATTTTATTTATCCTTTTTTTTATCTCTTAGATTTAAGATTAAAAGATTCCTTTATTTTTTTTAACCTATATATCTATATATTAGTAACTTATCTTTTTGATAATACACACACACACATATATATATATATATATATATATATTATTGTTGTCATTTATTATTATTTTTATTCTATTTATTCTTAATGTTTCTTAAAAACTACTTAATTTCTTTCTCAATTTTCAAACTATATCTAGATAAAATATGAAACATTAAAAATAGAAGATTTTCTAAATCTTATTTTTAAAGACGAGGATAAAATAAATAATATAGTTATTTAAAGGTATGGATGTAACATTATCTACATGTGGTGGCTAGTAGATGGTGGAACCATGAGTTGGAGCTTGTGGCAGCAAGAGTCATCTTAAGGATATCATCAACATGTGTAGAATTGGGATGTGCATGGTGGGGGTTGTGATTTCTAGTGCATGAGGATGGAGGTCCTCAAAAGGGGTTTGAGTTAATTTTAAATGCTTTGAATGATGACTTTGGGGGTGGAGACTTGCTGAGGCCATTCCTTGAGTTGTGGCTCGAAATGGAGGGTAAATACGTGGCGATCCCGAGTTGTGGCCTGATGATATTAGAAAAACTAGTGTGAGTATGCGAGTTGTGGCTCGTATAGGTTGGCTCCACTTGATTAGGCAATCACGGGTAGTGACCAGTGATGTTGCGAATCTTATGTTGAGAATACAAATTATGGTTCGTATTGGGAACTCCACCTAGCGTTATGGATGGTGGTTCGTAACATGATAGTCCTGCATGTGTAATATGCGAGTTGTGGCTTGTAGAGATGGAACCACGAGTTGTGGCTTGTGGCGACAAGGGTAATCTTAAGGTCATCATCTGAGGATGTAGACTGTGGATGGACATGGTGGTGGCCATGTTTTCTAGAGTTAGAGGATGAATGTTCTCCGACAATTGTGTGTGTTCACAATTGTTTAATAATTGTTTATTCTATAAGCTCACCTTATCTACTTATGTTTGGCAATGATCATGTAACTCGTTACACGGAAGCAAATAATGTTTCAGGTGGAGCTGGTGACGCTTAGTGCTGGAGAGGGGCAGCAAGGGAAAATCTTTTTGGATTATATTTACTATTCTTGTAAGCAATATTTATACTCAGATTTTGGACATGTAAACATTGAGTTGAACTTATGTATTTGAATTATGGCGTTTTAATAAAGTTTGAAATTTTCCCACATTTTGGGAAAGAGGTTTGTTACTAAAGGCGATTTTATTATTAATATTACTTTATTTATTTAAACTAATAATATTCGTCAAGATGTTACAATATTTATGTTAGATATTCAATTTAAATCATGCAATAATAAATAGTAGATGTTTATATTTAAATTAGTTTTTTAATTTTTATGTCGTTCATTCTCTCAAAGTGTATGAAACTTATGGAGTGGGAGACCATGAGAAATGGTTTCTTGAATACAATTATTGAAAAATACGTGAAATTGAACTAAATAGATATTGAATTGAATTATTGATGTGAATGATGCAAATAAATTTGTAGTGGTGATCTTTGTTAAGATGAAGAGAAAGAAGAAAGGATGTTATACAACATAAAAGAGATTAGATTCAAATTCACTTGATAGCATTGTTGATGAAAAAATTAAATGGCAAGCATATTTGTTTTCTATCTTCAATTTTAATAAAAATTTTATAAAATTTTCAAAAATATGTGTTTTTTGTTTTTAGTTATAAAAATAAAATTGTTAAAATTAAAAAATTGTAAAAGTTGACTTATACTTAGTAAAATTAAAGAAAAATAAATTTGGACATATGATCATAAGCCAAAAGTCACACAAAATTTTCTATCTCATCCCCTAAATAAGTCCTTCAAGGGCAGTTTTAAAATAAGTGTGAGGAAAAAAAATCGTAGTTAGAATTTTTGCTTTCTCTTTTTACTTTTTGTTTTTTTTTCAATTTTTTTTCATTAAAAAAAATCACGATTGTTTTGAAAAATTGTGAAAGTATTAATCTTTTATTTAGCGAAACTTGTAAACAATTTGTCTCATAAAAAATCCACTGAAATTATTTCTTTGTTTTCAATAACACATATTGATATTGGATTTTTAGGATTTGACTTGGTAACTAGGATGATCATGGTTCTGGAAAAATAAAAGTTGATTCAACGCATCATCCATTGTGATGGTCATCTTGTCAATAAGCAAATCAAATGAATTTGTATTAGTGTACTAGAGATGTCAAAATGAGGTAGAACCTGTGAGCCAACTCGACTCATCATGGGTTCGGACCGGATTGAAAAAATAATTTTTTTTTTGTGGTTATGGATCAAAACGGGTTGTTATTATAATAAAACTATAATTACAAAAATATTAAAATATAAAAAAATATAATTAAACAAAACCATCAGTAAGTTCAAAATATAATTAAACCTAAAATATAATTAAAAAATATAAAATTGACAAAATATAAAAATAAATATATAAAAAAAATATAAAACAAAAATTTTAAAAATGAAATATAAATAGGTTGCGGAAATTCTTGAATAATATAAAACGAATTTCAAAATCTTTGGATTTTTAATCTGATTTTGGAAATTCAGTAATTTTCAAAATCAGATTTCGAAAGTCGGTGGAATTCTTGAATTTCTAAAGTTTTTCTAATTCGGATTTCGAAATTCGATGTATTTGTAAAATGAGAGCTGGTATCCGGTGTGTTTAGGAAATGAGATGAAATGAGTACGAGCGTTGCAGGAGATAGATGATGTGAGGGTGTGAAAATGTGTAAATAAATTAGAGCGAGAGTGTTGTTACTAATTTTTACCTATGAATTCGAAAGATTGTTGGAAGTGCAGGGAAAAAACTACTCCTCCTCTTCCTCCTATTTGTGAATAAATGTCTCTATCCAAAACTCAAACCATTATACTTTTGATTTTAAATAAAAGCAATTGTTAATTTTACAAAGTTCTTCACTGAAATTACAGATTTGTTGTAGAATTGGCGATTACTAAATTTAAATTTTGCATTAACGAATATAAAATTTTAAAAAAGAAAACTAATAATTTCCTTCAACCTAGGATAATATCGATAGTTAACCAAGTACTTTTTATATTTTAATTTTGCACATTGTGTGGCAAGACACAGATGAATGAATATTGAATAAATATTTATATGATTGATTATTAATACCATATTTAATCAATAGACATTATACATAATGTAAATTTATTATAATTTGACAGTAATACAGTACTCTAAAATTACATTTTAATTGTAATATTTACATTTATTATTTAAATAATTGTAAGCTTTTTTATTTTTTAATTTTATTTTACAAAAATTAGAAAAAAAATTACATCGACATGCCGTTAATATCATTAGTATATTTTTTTTTGAAAATGTCCTAATTACACTTATTGAAAAGTTAGAATAAAAGCCAAAACTAAGCTATTACACTTCCACCAAAGTGAACGAGACACTTCTACCGAAATGAAAACCATCCGACTAATAAAAGCTAGAATTAATACATTGCTAGTTTTGAACTTACTCATTCACCAAGAAACGAGTATTCTAATATATCTATTGAAAAAATATTTTTTATATTCTATAACTAAATTGAACAATTTTGATTTCCTATAATGTTAATAACATACCTTTAAAACAGTACACAGTAACCCTTTTCTCTCTTCCCTTCACAAGCATAAAAAAAATTTAAGACTTCTCTATGATATTTTTGTTCCACTTTTCAAAAGAGTTGATATCACAAATTAATCTCGGTATAGATACGCATAAAATCTCCACAAAGTTGAAAACAAAATTAAAGTTTCAAGAAGTTATATCCAGGTACAAAATGCAAGTGTTACAAACATTCCTCTTTTCGGTTCACCCCTTCACTTTGCCTAAGGATGGAATTTACAAATGTATAATGTAGCAACTCCGGCTCAGTACGACACTCACTGATGTTTATCACCAAACCATAGGTTTTACTAAAACAAAGAATGCCCCAACAGAGGTGATCTAATAAAATTCTAAGTTTTACATATTTCAAAATTTAACTTCGAAGTACTTGATTTAGAAGTATAGATCAACAACAAACGTACATTAAGGCACATATTTTGTATGGAAATCCAAAGTTTATTTCTAAATTCTAATACGTCTATACCTTTAGAGGGTCACCCAAATTGCCATGGCTACATTTATTGTATGTCCTGGTTTTTCTTTTTTTGGTTGGTACTATACTCATACGTTCATCATAAAAGGAAGCTAATTGCAGTTCACGCCAATTCCTATTCACAACTAGCACTAAATGCAATATGAACCAAAATGCTATCTAGGACAAAATAGTTACCATTTCAAACCTACGGCTAAATCTAGCAGAGCTTCAACTTGGCGTATTGTTTGTTGCTTCTCCTGTTGTTTCAGTCTATTTGCAACAGATTCAAGATCAAACCCTGATTCATTTTGTACTTCACTCTTTTCAGAACGAACCTCTCGCAGCAATTCATCCACCTCCCTTACGAAGTCCACCCTCAAAAGGATTTCATCATCTTCAAGGGATGGTCTCAATGGCCCTTGATGCTAATTCCACATGATTTCAAACAAAAATTTGTCAGGGGATTCAAACAGGTGGTTTTCAACTAATTTTTAGGGATAATCTGGACCTTCTCACTTCTAGTCTTAACCAAACTTATGCATAAAGAAATAAACTTGAATCAATTTAAAACTATCAATGTTTAAACAGATAAGCTTGAATTTAATCAATATATAACAATGGCTAATTTCAATTGTTATTTAGAGTTATTTGTGTTAATAATTTATCAATCAAATAAACTACCTAGTTTAATATGGTGAAGTGGACTAACATTTGGTTGTTCCATTAAAGGTTCAGTAAAGCACTGAGTGGTATTGATACTTCCAACTACATCTTACAACCCACTCAACCTTATAGTTATATAATTATATTGGAATTGCAGCTTCAGTTATTTTCCCGAGAGGGGGGAGAAAACTTAAACTTCAAGGAGCAACAACGTGACTAAGGTCTAAGGCATGTAATCTAAAGGTAAATCTTACCTTATCTATGTCGAATGACTCCAATCCTGGTGGAACAAGAATACTAAATGGATCCTCCTGAGGAAATGCATCAACCATGACCTTCTTACATTTCTTTAGCCACTGTTCAAAATCATGGCCGTCATACATAATCAAAAGATCATTCAGCAATCTCATCGCAGGGGTAGCCTCTCGTTTCAAGATCTCAGTCTACAATTAAGAACAAAAAATTACAAAAAAGAGAGTAAAAAGTCCGAAACAACTATGAAGTTAAACCGTTGCAGACCCAATATGCTGAAATTGTTCTAATGAAAATGCCAGGAACACAGTATCTAACACTTTCTTTTGGGTTGAAAATTATTAAAAATCACAAAATTCCATGCGTTCTACATCTTAATTAACTTCTAATAATTCTTTAGTTTTCTATAGTTTTCTATAAGTTTTAACAAATTGAAGAGAGTTTTAGAAAGGTGTTCCCAACGCTCCACTTGTCTATAAAAGCGAAAAGAAAAGTTTAGTTGAATCTACTATGGGGAAGGAAAAGGTCTAAAATATCCAAGGTATTTGAAAAAAAGGAATACAAAACCGTAAATATATATACTTTAGCAATAAATTAAAAAAAAGATTCAAATGCTGTGGATGGAAAAAATGTGGTTGGGAAGGTAGACCCTCCTACTAAAGGTTAGCTATGTTCCACAATGGAAATTTGTTTTCAGCATAGGTGGTGAATATTCTGCACCAATAATTAGAAGTATCAAAATAGATTCAAACCAGTGGTCAATCGAACTCACCATGAGTTGGATTGGGTTGGAAAAGATAAGTTTTTAATATAAGCCAAAATGAATATAGCACACTTAACTCACGGGTTAAATAGATTCACATTAAGTTGAAGGTGAGTTGACTTGTAACCCATTTTTATATGAATTATGAATCTTCTAGCTCAACTCAACAATATTTTTGAACTACAATAATAGTAGGGCAACCCAAGCCATGGCAAATTACTTTTGATTGTATTGCAATAAATAGGTGATCAAGCCAATCCACTTTAATTGAACTACAATAAATATATGAAACAAGTTGGGGAACAAGACACGATGTTCAAGCCAGGTTGTAAAACTTTTGGCTTACTATAAAGTAGGTAGGGTTGAGTTAATCCATTTTTAACTCAACCTATACTCGAGTTAACTCAATTTGACACCCTAAGCATACTCATAATTGAACAAAAAATGTCCAAGTATGGAGTATTGATATAGCATTAAATTCAACAATGATTGTCCAAGCCTGAATTACCGATACTTTAATTTGTCTCACATATCTATATATTATCTATATTCAATACATATCCAATATTAATAGCCACTTGTATTTGTAAAGCATCTTAGACTTTAAGACAATTTATGAAAAAGAAAAAAGAGAATAAAAGTATGTATGGTATAAAAATGCATTGTTCCTTGATAAACCAAAAGTCAAAATTTGTCTTCTATATGGATGATTTGAGGAATGTGATGAGCGTCATATGGTTCCTATTTGTAGACAAATAAAAAGTGATGTATGATAGCAATGATTTACAATTTTTATTTTATTTTAAGTAAGCCTAATAAGTATGTTCTTAATTTGGATTTACAAAATTACAACTATATATTTATTACGTTCTATGAATTTTGATAAATATCTAGATATGAATCTTATAGGTATAGTATCCCATATTCCTTTAGAAAAATTGCATCAGTGTATTGCGTATGTATTGTATTAGATACTCGGATCATATTTCTGCATCATAGAGAACTACATTAGTTATTAAAATAACTTACACCCTAGGTCTGAAAAAGCTACGAAAACTTTCTACGTGGAGGTGCACATGACAGCAGAATGACTGGAGCGCAATAATTAAGGAAACAAAATTTGGGAAATCATCCAGTTCTACCACCTATCATGACCACAGGGAAATGGAACCACGAAGGGGGGCTTTGTACTAAAGTAACCATTTGCCCTTACTGTGAATTACTATTATAATTTATTAATTGATCCCTAAAAAACTGAAATGATTCAAACAAGACCTGGTGCATCTAATTAAAAATGTATCTATACAAGGGCAATTATTAATTGTTTACCTCAGCCCTTCTGTATAACAGATCCAGACTTCTAATGGCATCCTTTTCTTCCTGCAAAAAGTGATAAAATAAGGTATAATAAAACCAGATCATGATAGCCTTAGGATGAAAAATATTATACCACGTTCTTGCAGAAGTGGACACAGAACTAAATCTAACATTCACTTGTGATAATCTCTTTCAAATTATCATGATAATATCCAACACAGAACTAAATCTAATGTTTACTTATGATAATTATCATATGATAATATCCAATACAGAACTATACAGCTTAAGTCTTTGCTTAATATGTGTTAGAATAGGTATTTAATATAGATAGTTAACAATTGTATTAGAAAACTGTTGCATGTTGTACCTATGGGTTGTTTATTTATTAGCATTAATTACTTATATATTCCTGATGTAATTTTCTTTTATAAATAACAAAGATCAGCTGATACATAATCAATCTCTTAAGATCTTTTTCTTTTCAACCTTAAGTTGGTATCAAAACGGGTCAATCCCATTATGCTAGTTTTGCATATACCCATCATCGCCCACCATTACCCTTTTTCGCTGCCAACCACCGTTTTGTCATTGGAACAACTTCACGTCTTCTCCACAAGGCTCCCGGGCCTCCCTGTCTTTGGTTGAGAAGCTCCTCTCTCCTCTATCATAGTCTTCCTCCACTATTGTTTGCCAATTTTTTATAGTTGGCACTGCTGTGGAGTGTAGATTGTTGTTGTAATTCTAATTGTTGATGAATTCTTCGTTCAATATGTCTTCTTTTTCTTATGGATAGAAGCGTCCTCAATGTTCTTCTATAAGAGATTGGCCACACTCAAAATAGTTTCTTCTCACATGGTTTTCCTAGTAAGACAGCAAACATCTAATAAGGTTGAACTACATGAAGAATATCAAGTGTATCTCAGTCTGAAGTTTGACACCCAAGCACAACCTTTCACTAGTTTGTCAAAAGTTTGCATCTCTCAAGCCTTGGAATGTCAAAGTCTATGGATAATTGACTCTGCTGCTTTCGATCACATTTTTGGTAATGCTTCCTTATTTTCTTCCATTTCATATCCTAAATTTCCTCATGTTATTACTTTAGCCAATGGATCTGCACTTACTTCTCAAAGAGTTGGTCAAGTCTCCCTTTCTCCATCTTAGAACCTAAAGCATATTCTTTTTGTCCCTAATTGTCCTTTTAACCTAATTTCCTCAAGTCAAATAACTAGATATTTAAATTGGTCTATAACTTATGATGCAAATCCTTAGTTATACAAGTGTGCAATATAGGTCGACCGATTGATGAAGGACATGAATATAGGAGACTCTACTATCTAGGTAGTAGACCATTAATGTCTTGTTTAGCATCCCTATCTCTTACACTTTTACATGATCACTTGGGTCATCCACATTTATAAAAATTAAAAAGGATGATTCCAAACTTAGCAAAAGCCAAGTCTTAAAATGCGAGTCCAGTCAATTAGGAAAACATATTTGGTCTTCTTTTCCAAAAAGAATTGAATCAACATGCAAATCTTTCTTCTTTATAATTCATTATGATATATGGGGTCCAACTCGAGTTTCATCCTTTCAGTTTCCTTATTGTGCTACTCTTGTTGATGAATATTCTTGTTGTATTTGGGTTTACTTAATGAAAGATCAATCTAAACTTTTGAATATCTTTGTGTCATTAATCTAATTAAAAACCAATTTGGCCAAGAGATTAAGATCTTAAGGAGTGATAATGCATGCCAAAGAATAGTTTTCTTCTGATTTTTCTACTCTTTTAAAACCACATGGCATTTTACACCGGTTCACGTACACCTAAGCAAAACGGTTTATTAGAGACAAAGAATAGACACTTAATTGAAACTACTCATACTTGTTGCTTGGTGCGAATGTACTTGTCCATCACTAGAGTGATGTCATGTTTACAGTATGTTATCTTACTAATAGAATGCCCTTTTCTTTGGACAGTAAAGTTCCATATTCCCTTGCTGTTTTCAATGAACCTGTGTTTCACATTTCTCTTCAAGTGTTTGTTTGTGTGCTTTGTGCATGATGTATCTTCAAGTTTGAATTAACTTTTACCCCGAGCTATCAAATATGTCTTTTTAGGATATTCTTGTCTTCAAAAAGGGTATTGATATTATTCACCTGACACTAAAAGATATTACATATATCCTACTTCTATCACTATTCCAACATCTTCGAATAATTCAAATTCTTCTCATCAGATATTACATATATCCTACTTCTATCACTATTCCAACATCTTCGAATAATTCAAATTCTTCTCATCAGTCAATTCACCTAGACCATCTCCTCCTCTTATCACCTCCCAACAATTTACTTGAATGACCTGTCCAATGCCGCATGGTGAGTTCTCTTCATCAAGTCCTTCATCACCATCATTCCATATTATGTATCCTGATAATGAAGATTCTAGTTGTCCTCTTGCAATTCGAAAAAATACTTGCTCCACACGCAATCCTCATCCTACTAACAATTTTTTAAACTATCATCATTTGTCCCCTTCCTATTTTTCTTTTACTTGATCCAATTAGATATAGCATAATTGTAGGAAAACTTATTTATCTCACTATTATTAGACCTGGTCTATCTTTTGCAGTGGGTGTTGTTAGTCAGTTCAATGTAAAATCCTTGTACTAATCATTGGAATGCTATCACCTGCATCTTAAAATACCTCAAAAAGGCTTCAAGGCAAGGTTTATTGTATGAAGTTAAAGGGAATACCCAAATTTCTGGGTATTGTGATGTTGATTGGGCAAGATCTTTTATGGATACATGTTCTACTACAAGGTAGTGTGTTTTCATTGGAGGAAACATTATTTCTTAGAAAAACAAGAAAAAAATTGTGATAGCTCAATCTAGTGTTGAAGCTTCATATAGGGCAATGGCATCTCTCACTTGTGAACTTGTATGAGTGAAACAATTTCTTGAAGAATTTATTCGTTCCAAGCTTGGTAATTACAATATATATGCCGCAGCTTGAGGGGAGTGTTATATTAAATATAGATAGTTGTTAGAATAAGTAATTCAAATAGGTAGTTGGCAGTTGTATTGGAAAATTACTATATCTTGTACCTATGAGCTGTTTACTTATAACCATTAATTACATAGATAGTCCTGATGTAATTTTTTTCTATAAATAATAATGATCAACGAAGAGATAATCAATCTCTTAAGCTATTTTTCTCATATTTTCAGTCTTACGTGTGTGTAAATTTATTCGGCTTAATAATGTTTTAAACATAATATTGGAAAAGAATCTGCCAAATGATAAAGGAAGGCAGCTGAAATCAGTTTACAGCTTAAATGAAATTGCAAATTTAATGAAATTAAAAGTTGGACAGAAGAAATCCACTGAGCGAAAAACAGCAATTAGATTATATATATCCACTCTTTCACCTGCCAAACTAAAGGATTACACAATACTTAAAAACCATTTAATTCCACCTTCTGACAGTGAGCTACTAAATTGGTCAGTTTATTTCTAAACCAATATTGAAATTTCATAAGAAAATTATAATTTTGTCAAGTTTCATTTCAAAAAATCGTGGCACGATATAAGTTCGTCAGTCAAGAACAAGGCAGTGGCCATCAGTTGCTGGCCAGCTGCTACCTCCTGTATTACAAACTTCCAGTTTTCAAAAGAGTACCTCACTCTTTGCATATGATCAACTTTCTTTTGTGATATGGAATAAGTAAATATTAGTCAATCTTAATTAAAAAGAAATAGTAATTTTTAGTTATAATTTGAATCTAACAAAATTTGGTAGTGACTACAAAATGTTAGTATTTTATGTACAAACATGGTGCCCACCCACTGAACTTTTAGTCTGTAATTAAATATAATTGCGCTCTAATTCACAACGCACCAATTTGTTGATCATAAGCTGTCAAAATCTGATAACTTGAGTAAGAAATATAAGCTATTTGCTTACTTCTTTTTCTTCACAAAATGAAATTCTTTTCACAAGTTAATTGGCCTAGGACATATTAGATGCTAAAACAGTAACTTACATCGCGCCGAGCAATATCAAGCCGATTCCATATGACCATTAAAACAAGTTCAGTAAGCTCTCCTTTCTCAGCAGCTTCCTCAATTCTCTATCAGAAAACAGACAGTCAGTTCTCTGAATACTCTCACACACCCATGAGAAAAAAATGTAAAACCAATCAAAGGACGAAATTAAAAGACTTGCCTTCTAGTGGTAAATTAGCTTCTTTATAATATTACTATTTTCTTATTTATATGCATAAGTGATGTGCAAACTATCAATAAATAATGAACTTAGACACTTTACACAGAATATTATTGAATGAGAGGAAATTATGCAAAAACATGTTAAAATGCCATAATGACGAAGATCATTTTCCTCTATTTTTCATCTTGTTAGTCCTTAGAGTTTCAATTTTTTAATGTGAACTATATCACAAATTCCTTCATTTAAAAATGAAGATTTTCTATTTTTAATACGTGACAGTTTTACCAGCCCATATGTCAAATTTATAAAGTTAAGAACAATCCCGTGTTCTTCAATTTCAAGTTTATAATGTCACTTCTCCCTTGAATTTCATATTATAGTTAGTGTTGATCCAGTATGTCAATTGCGCTGCAATTGGCTTCTTGAGGCTTACCAGAAGATAAAGAAGATCCTAATATGGCCAAGGGAAAAGCAATCTAAGTTTTAGCTTGGTTACCCAACATTTAATCAAGACAAGCCCTAAACATCCATCAATTGTACAACATGCAGAATCATTTTAATGAGGAATGGAGATATAATTATGACTAAATTTTAAAGTTGAAAATACACATTATCTCATGAGGACATATTTTTACCTGCCAGTCATTCAGTATATTATTGCACTTAGAAATTACCTCTTCCACTTCTTCAGGAACCTTGAGAAAGCTTGCAACTAGTTTCCTTGCTTTAATGACATCTTCTTCTGGGTATTCCTTCAACCGTAAGCCAATTTCACGATACTCTCCCATCTTTCTTTCTTCTTCCTCTTCTTCCTGTCTGCGTCTCCGTTGCAACTCCTTGGTCTTCTTTCGTTGCTGGGCTTGCCATTCCTATCCTAGAGAAGGTTAATGAAACTGCCCAAAAAAAAACATTCCGAGTCCCAGCTATTTTGGTTTTACAATATAGTTATCAAACAGAAAACAAACATGAAAATTGCATCAGGCATTAAAGATGTGATGATATGTTTTCTCTAATCATATGCTATCATTACCAAGGTTATTACTAGAAACGCAGCTAGAAACGCAGCCTAATTGACAGACAAAACAAAGCAGCAGCATTTTCTATTTTCCTTTCAAAGGTCTACTCAATCAGGGCCATGCATGTAAAATTGAACGAGAAATAGTAACAATTTCACTATAAAATTAATGGTTTGATTCTTCTATTCATTCAATTGGTTCAATTTAAAAGAAAGTTCAATCTGATCCAATAGTTTTCAAAAGTGATGTAATGTTGTCCTTTAGGTCTAATCACGAGAAACAACACCATTTTCTATATGTGACACAAAAAATTTAAGCAACCAAACTTAATAATAAAGGAAACAAAATAGTAATTTACAGTTCTAGAAGAAACTTTTCTATAAACCTTTTTGAAAGAGAAAAATATAAAAAAAAATAATAATTATTCACAAGCTTATGCAGAAGTTAAAAATAAGATTTTTATGAAGCTAATAAAAAATAACTTATGCAAGAGTTGATTTGAAATTTCGTTTTGTCTCTATTAAAAGTGTTTAAGGAGAAGTTCTCCAAACATACACTTAACCAGAAATGAATAGTATTAAAATTACAAAGTGTTGGTAATGCATACATCGTCATAGTACTCCTTGGGCATCCCTTGTAGAAGCTCCTCTTCCTTTTCCCGTTTCACACATCTCCTTAAAACTGAGGAAAAGCCAGAAACACAGTAAATAAAATAATCAATTTTGAGAGTTAAGAATGTAAAATAGGTGGTGGCAATGATTAACCTGCGCCAGATGTGCATTTGTATGAAGAAGGAAAGGTAGGAAGTGTGGTTAGAGCAGGAAATGAACAATAACAAAGCGAAAGTGACGATGTTAGAGAGAGAAGGTTCATCCCAACGAGAGAGAGAGCAGGATGAAAAGAAAGAGAAGAATGGGTGACTAAACTAAACTAAAGTGTTGGTATATTAGGGCTCAATTAGTAACAGCTACGAACTACCACCACGAAAATGTTGAGTAGGAGAAGGTGAAGTGAAGAAGAAGATGAGCGAAGGTTCGCTATTGCTGTCTATGATAGCAGGATTTTGGCCCCGAAAGGGTTTAAACGAGGGTACACGAGAATTTGGAAAAAGACCTTATTATCTCTATTCACAATTTATAACATGGTGTAAAAGAAATTCAACCCAGAAAATGTAAAATACAAAATCTGGAAAATAAAACTATCATTTAGATTTATTCTTACTTTCCATTTAAATTTTCGAAAAAAATAATAATTATAAAAGCCAAATAAATATAACAAATTGTAATTTTGAAAGAGTGAATACAATTTAATTTTGAAGTTACATGATTATGATAAAATTGTAGATTCTATCCGTGCAAGAACCAAAACGTTAAATATGTGAATAAGATGTAATATCATTTTAACGTCGACAAATGACTGACACCAATTTATAGTGTTTCTTAAGATTACAAATGTAAGTTTTTTAAATAAAAAAAAAAATGGTATCACCTGAACATACTAAATTTTTAACTTAGTTCCTCATTAACATGATTTTCTTGTATCATGTCAGTTCAATAAACAACTTTTTTTTAGATAAACAGCTATCGTTCGGGATATTTTCATCTATACATAATTCATTACCAATTAAGCTATTTCAAATTAATTTGTTATAGATAACCAAAAAAATTAAACTGTTTCAATTTAGTTACCAATTAATAAATATGAATTTACTGAATTTATTTTTTATAAAGTATTGACTTTGTTTAATATAATAAAAAAATACAATTTGTTCATAATAAACGTGTAAAACTTCAAGAAAAAATATTTTGTTGTATACAATTATCTCACTAAACTTCAGCTACTGTCCTTAACAAACTTAAATTTGACAAAATGCCTTTCCCTTAAAAAAACAACTGAAATCTTAATTTTGACATTACACAACTACTCAATGTTAATTCAGTATGCGAATCATAAAATTATTAGTTAATTGTTTTGTTGAAGGTGTAACCGGCAGGTTTGCTCTACTATATTTTGAAGGTGTAATTTTTAACTTTAAATAGATAAAATTAATCATAGAAATGGTCAGTTTGTGACGGGGTATATCATTAATCTATGGCGTCCCTCAATTTTATCAAACTACAATTCTCATTAAATCGGTTTTACCATTCGCAGATAATATCCATATCCAAGCAAATACCTCCGTTCTCACAGGAATATAGAGAGCAAGAGAGAGAAAAAAAGATATGAAAGTGATGAATACTTTCTTTTAAGACATGTTTTACGAGCAGTGTTATCACAGAACCCTACGCATGACAGAGCTGCAACAGCACCAAACAAACTACATTTACATCTTCTAGACACGAAGAGTAAGCTAAGAAAATTAAAAAGTGTCACTAATCCTATAAATGCTGATCCTCTCCCTCCATCTGTGGCTCTCACTGCAATTTTTAAATGCGAGGGGTAGAGAATATTTGTCAGTCTTCGCACTATAGCCTTTGCTTCACCCTCCTTCCATTTATGTCGCTGCCATCAAGTATTGCTTCATTCCTATGTTTGCACAAGTAGTCTGAGTGCTCCGTAAATCTAGCCACATACTCTAAAAGTTCAGTTAGAACTGATGGGCAACTTTCTTTCAAGTACTCAAAACCATCGGTTTGCATCACAGCTGAAGAAACAAAAGGGAAGAGAATAAGTTAGCCTATCAATTATAGTTCAGGACGAAGAATTTTTATATCGTTGCTGTTAACGATCCATTCTAAATTTTCCAAAACAAAATATTTGGGTACAAGCCAACTTATAGACCACTTAGTCATGATAGCCTAAGAATTAAGACATATATAACGAATTCTTGATATTACTAAAACTTAGATTGCAAATTATTTTTAAAAGAAATCAAATCCTTCACAGCTTAGGATATTTTTCTTTAATATCAAACTGGAAGGTATGAGGGATAAAATCAAACTATTTAAATAGCCAAACGGATTAAAAAACAAGAAACCAATCAAACAAAAAAATATATTTTTCTATTGATACTTGGGTCAGTTACTACTGTTCCTATTGTTAGTCATACCTTTAATATATATTTTAGAATTATTTAAACTTTTAATAATATTAGTATGTGATTTATGTTGGATATTTTGGTTATGATAAAGTATGAGTTTAGGACATGGAAAGTATACATGGTATGCATGTTCTGTAATGCACTTTTTAATAAAAGGTTTACAATGCAACTATTATGCGTAGCTTTTCATGGCGTTATTGATTTTGTTTATTTTAATGTCACTTTCAAGGAACCATCAGTTATTATTTTTTGCTATATTTTTGTCAGTTGGTATGCTAAGCAAGATTGAAGGTCATATATTTAAATAAATAAAGTCAAACTGAACCCAAAAGATGGCTTGATTAATATTAGATATGGCATTCAAACCAAACAGGGACGGCACCTATATGTCAGAAACAATTTTAATTTTCAATGATAGTTACATACTCTTTTAGACCCTTCAATGTCCCACAATTAACCCCTAAATATTGCACCCTTTTTAGCTGTATGTTCAAGAAAAAAAAAAGTTTAAAGAACAAAAACATACCTCTGAGATTTTCAGGCTGTGCAACGAATTTCAGACAGATAGCTTTCAGTTGGAAACAATGGTGCTGCTCTGCCAAGGCTAGAGTCGTAGCAACAGTGTTTATTGCAACATCTTCACAGAGACTTGTTTCACACATCAGCCTAACTCTCTCTAAGCCATACCGATCAGCAGCTGCAAGCAGATGCTGAGCCATCAAGGTAGTAGCCCCTTTCGAGTTCAACCCAGTAAGCTCTTGCATGTCAGGTAGTGAGTCATAATATATAACATGAAGCAATGCCTGCAAAATATTGAAATATGGAATAGTAAAGCAGACATGTTGCAGTTCTTTTGTAATAGAATAATATTAAGCTTCATTTGTCAAGGAAACAACAACACAATCTCATCACACCCAACCCAAGTTCTGCTTGTAATAATAGTATGAAACTACATGAAGACAATAGGAGTTCAAGAAGCAAAACACAAATATACAAAAGGTGCAAGTGTGTGTAGGTATAAATAAATAGTTACCTGGTTTATCCTCATTGTGCTTCATACCATTTGGACATATTTCAATATGCACTGATAAATATCATAACTAGGACGGTTCTTCTTAAGGTAATAAATATCATAAAGTAGAAAAATAGAAAAGATTTAATTACAAATTTGGTCTCTATAGGCACAATTTAAACGTTATAGTCCCTATACCTAGAAGCTAGACGTTTTAATCCCTACATTGCTCTTTAATTCTTGTTTTCCTCTGTGCATTTCAGTGTGTTTTAACTCTGTCAGGTAAAATCGCCAGAAAATAGAACTAATAGTGTAAAAGCAGCACAAATTTTCTGATGGTTGCTAAACTGTCACAAAATTCATGTCAAAGTCGCACACTTTGGTGTTTTAACACACACCAAAAAAATTTATGGTGCTTTAGACACACTTAATTGAAACCAACACAAATTAGAAGTGCTTGTGTTAGGGACTAAAACATCTAGTTTCTAGATATATGAACTTAAATGTAAAAATTGTTCACAAGTGTATACCAACCAAATGAGTAATTTAACCAATAAAAAAAGTCAACAAAGAAAACCAATACCCACTATTGTTATTTTTTATCAATTTTCTATGCCCAATTAGGAAAAGAAATGAATCATATCATATCAACGTTTCTAAACCTCAAGATGAAAATTGGTAGACAAGATCTAAGCATCCAGAAAAATGAAACTGTTTAGTAAGTTCCCAATTCAAAGCATAAATTATAGAAAGCATGAACTAAACCAAAAACCAGCCATGTCCGCATATAGTATCACAAGTATCATATATCAAACATTATAATATCATACAATGTTAGTAATGTTACAGTACTAACTAATTATATTAACAAACAGCCGGAACAACTTGCCAAAGAGGAACCAAGCACTAAGGAACCAGAACCAGAAAACAACGCACAAACTGAGTCAATTTATAAGGAACTAGTCTATCTTTAAAAAGAAAAAGAAAAAAAAAAAAACTTTTATAGGTTCTTTCAAAAGAAAGATTATATGATCTCAGTCAAAAACTCACATCTGAGTCAATTTATAAAGAAATAGTATGTGTTCAGCTATTCCCGAATGAGAGGACGACAGAGAATTTTTAAACGTGTTCTCTTTAGATCTTTATATAAAATAATAATAACAAAAATAGCAAAATCTGTCATAGAGAAATGTGTTCATTTCTCATTAATGAAATAAAACATAAGATAAGTGGATCATAATTATTAGATGTAACGGTCCTAGACCCCTCTCTTTGTATTTTCTTATTTATAAATGCATAACCCTATATACTTTACACAAACTAAGAATTCGTCTTATGCCTCTCTCTTTTATTTTAAGCTAATATCAGTGTGGTGAGTCAATTTCTTAATTCTCCATATGCATATCATTGGACTGTTGTCATTCATAAATTGAAGTACAGTAGAGGTTTTTCTAAAAAAGGTTTATTATATGGACACAATAATCACACTAAAGTTGTGTTATTCAAATGTTGATTAGTCAATTTTTTAATTCTCCATGTGCAAATCATTGAAATGTTGTCATTCGTAAATTGAAGTACATTATAGGCTTTCCTTAAAAAGGTTTATTATATGGACACAATAATCACACTAAAGTTGTTATTCAAATGTTGATTAAGCAGAAACAAAATGTTGTAGCAAGATCTAGTGTAGAAACAGAATAGCTATGACCTCAACTACTTGTGAGCTTATTTGGCTTAAACAATTACTAAAGAATTGCAATTTGGATAGGTCACTCAAATGACACACACACACACACACACACACACATATATATATATGTGACAATCAAATTGTTATTCATATTAGCTCAAAGCTCGTCTTTCATGAAAGGACCAAACATATTGAGATTGATTGTTATTTTATTCGAGAACAAAACAAAACGTATTTGAATAAATCAAGACCGAGTTTGTTAATTTTAATGATTAACTGACATGCTTTTACTGCATCATTATGGGAACCTAAAATTGATTATATTTGTAAAACCTTAGAACATTAGTACATATGATTTATATCATCAGCTTGAAGGGAGGGTTAGATGTGACAGGTTTAGGCCCATCTCTTTGTATTTTCTTATTTATAAGTGCATAACCCTATCTGCTTTACACACATTAGGGATTCAACCTTTGTCTCTCTTTTATTTTAAAGATAACAATCATTAGAACCTTTTTGCTAACAAGTTTCAAGATAAAAGACCAACTAAAGCAAGAAAAATACCGTGGGGGCATTAATTCAGTTGCAATGATATGCATAACCAAGGTAATAAGGAAAATAACTTAAAAAATCAAGAAGCACATTGCGTATATCAGGCCATAAACAGAAAGAATAACCAAAATATATTTCCAACCACATCACAAGCATAAATCAAAGAAAGAAAGCACATAAAGAGCATTCATTCAAACCTTGAAAACTGGAGCCTCCATGTCTTCAATTTTTATACAACGGGTATTCTGATCTTTCATAGGACCAAAAAGTTGGGCCCTGAAAACTGGTGAGCGAGCAGCTAGTACCAATTTATGAGCAGCAAAAATTTCTCCATTCACTTCAAAACTCACATCACTGCCTTTCCCACTTTCTAATAGCTTCCCAAGTTGCTGACCAATGTTAGAAGGCATAATTGGAATTTTATAAATTTTAGGGCCCTCCGTGTGTGACTTCACAACACCAACACTACAATTAACGCTAAGGCAATCGTCTTTAAGGTAATCTGATGTCTCTAGTGCTGTTCTCTTAAAAAAACGCTTGTAACCCCTGAAAAACCCAATTTCAAACAATTAGCATCTTGACCAAACTATTCAACTTTCTTATCACAAAAAGTTATGAAGGAGTATTTGGCCAAAGCAAAAGCCATGCATTAAGATCTTCTATATATTAAAAAATACATTTAGAGGTGGAGGAATCACAGTTAAATTCAGTTTACATACACATACTCCCGAAGCGAATAGAACGAGTGAAAAGAGCTAATTCGGATTTTTGACCATCTAACTTTACAAAAATGATCGAGGTTAGTTTCGAGTTTTACCATCCACGTATGGTTGTGTGGTCAAGATTAGCTCTTATCACCTTTCATGCTCTGAGTTGAAGGTATGATGACACTGTGTTGTTTAAGTAAAGGGTCATAAACCAATCCCCACCCACATGCAATCTGAAGAATTAATAACTAAGCTTCAGTTTAGCAAGACAGAAAATTATGAAAAGATATTGAACAACATGAACCCTACCCCCGGCGAAATAACAAAACCCCAACCGTTTGCCTTTATAAAATTACTCCAATCCATCCTCCAACAACATTTAAACCCGCAACATATACCTTCCACGTTTAAGCAAATTCCCACCAACCACTCTCTAATTTTCCTCATGCAAACACAATACCCAACAACATATTACAACCAGAACCAATCCAAGTAAATCAAAAACAATTTTGAATTATAAACAATTAAAAATAATACAAGTCGCATATCCAACTTGCTCACCACATGCTACCACGGTATTTTAACGTGTAAGGTCCACTCTCGAGGGTCCTCTCGAAATGGCTATGCACCTTATGCCTCTCCTTCCCACTCTGATCCAAAAGGGTCAACTCAAAAAGCGCTCTAACATCTGCCCCTTCGCTAGCCAGCGCGATGAAGAGAGAAACGTACGTAGCATTGTCCTCCACGCTCTTCCCATCAGGGTAAAAATAGATCGCCCAATCGTACCCTCCCACCGAAAATATATCCGACGCTATGTACTTCCCAATCCCAATCCCCTTCGACAGAGCATACCCCGTGATCTTAAACCGGTGCGATCCCCTCACGGTGTCGGTCACCGACGTCGACGACGTCGTCGCCGGTGGCGCTGACGACGGTGACGCCGATGAACAATTAAAGGACGGCCTCGCGGTTTCTCTCAGAATCTTACCCATGCGCAAGCCAGGACAGCGGCAATGCCTCGGAATTTTGCGTAATTGAATTTTCTTCTTCAGAATCCAAAACCGATCGGGGACGAAAAAAATATTAAACGGGATCTGCGATCTGGGCGCGGAATCCCAGGAATGGGGAGAAGCTTTGAAAGATTTCAGAGAGGAAATCTAGGGTTTCGTGGGAGGGTCTACTTTTCTAGGGTTTGGATTCTGAGCGAGATGGAAGAGGAAATTATAATGGATGGTGATGAAGAAGATGACTTTAAATGGCTTTTGTGATTAATGTCCCACAATTGAATTGGGAAGTAGTAATGAATAGTGCGGTGCGACGCGCTTGCGCGTGGTTTCACCATTGCCTTAGCCGACTCGCTTTGCTTATGGGACACGTGTGGATTACAACGGTACGCAAAATCTCGGAAACTTACGTGAGTGACACAGTAAAATTTAGTCACGTTTGGCGGCGCCTCAATTTCCTCTTCGCAATTAAACAATAAATAAAAGAAGCAGCAATCACTCTAGCTTAGAGTTTTTTTATTTATTTATTTAACTCTTCACCGGATAAATATGGTCAAGGAATCTAACAAATATAATGACTTTGATTTTCTTTACTTTTTTTCTTTAAAATGGAATTAGAATTAAATATAACTAACAAAATTAATTACAATGTCATTTAACGTAACTTTATTTAATTAATGTCAATTCAAACATATATTTATTTAAATACATATTATCTTATTTTAGTATTAAATTATCTTTCTTATAAGAGTTATTCTATATTATTTTAATTTATTTCTTTTAGTTTACTTCAGTCAAAAAATATATATTTAATTAATATTATGTTAACAATCTCATAACTCTAGGAACGATTAGAAAATCTGGTCGAGTAAATTAGTTATACAATTTAATATGAAAATAATTTTATCGTCCAAAATTTTAAGATACTTTTAAATTGTTTTATATTAAATTGATTAATCAAATTTGGATGCATCTAAACATGATTGGAACCTAAATTGTGATTATTTTCATATCTTCTGATTTTCTTAAATAAATAATATTAAAAATTTAAACTTAATAATATCATAAAGCAAGTTATGCCAATTAATTTCTCTCGCCTAAAATTTTAGTTTAATTTTCTTAAAGTATTTTATATAAACTTAAATCTTAATTAACATGTCTAGTCAACCTTGTAAAGCTAACCTGAACATGTGGAAGCCTAGACTGTGGTTGTCTTTCCATGTTTTTTATTTTCTGAATGATTAATATTATAATTTTAAACTTATTATTTAAATTTTTTAAGAGATAATTACGATTCATTTAAAATTTGTGTCTGAGTCTTTATAAATATTTACCTGTTTTCTAGCCTACTAAAAAAAACGCAGTAAAAGAATAATTTTATACCAAATGACTATAAATGTAAAATCAACTTAATAAGGGAATAGAATAATTGTTTACAACGTTAATTACTGATGCATGTTTGACTTATAGTGTATATGTAATTTATCATTTACCATGTATTTTTAACACTAAAATGCATAAAAAAGTAAGATAGATGTATTAGAATTTTAAACGTATTTGTTCAATTGTTTTTTATAAGAGATAAGTATGAGGATAAAAAATGTTTAATTCAAAATTTATTTATGACCGTTCGATTATTTACCAAAAAAGAAATTTACCAAATGCATATAAATGTAAAATCCGCTTAATAAGGTAATATAACAATTGTTATTACCGTATGTTAGTCGTGTATTCTATAATTTATCATTTACCATATATTTTTAAAACTAATTAAAATGTAATTTTACTTCCACCTTGTAAACAAATGGTAACTAAATATAATATATTGATTTTCAATTAATTATTAGATTCAACTATGAGCATATTTTTAAATTAATTAAAATTTATACCAACTAAAATAAAAACGGAATAATAAATATAATTTTAATGTTGATTGTCGTTTCATATACCGGATGTTTTAACTATGAACGAAAATTTATTTTATTACAGCCAATTTATTAAATATAAGAATTTAACTCTATCTATTAATTATTTATATTATTGGAAACTCTGAAAAAATAACTAAAGTGATTTACAACATAAATAACCACATAAACATAAACGAGATATTTTACTTAATTATATATATATATATACATATATATATATATATATATATATATGAAAATATATAAAAACTAGTAAAAAATAATAAAATTATTATTACTATAAGAGTTAAATATACTTTTTGTTCCTTAACTTTTAACTTTCGGTGAAAATTAGAAGTAGTATCTCTTCAAAACCTTAAACCAATTTAGTCCTCATCTTTAGAAATACGTGAATACAGTTTTTTTAACCAAATTTTGTTAAGTTTATTTGACGTTCCAAATGTGTTTCAAATGTGATTCTCAATTAATAAAAATGTGTCAAACAATATAAACAACTCAAATGCTATCATGAAAAGAGTTGAAATAACAAATAAACTTAACAAAATTTGACTAAAATGATTAAATCTACGCATTTCTAAAATCGGGGATTAAATTGAGTCAAAGTTTTAAAGATAGACTAATTTCAAATTTCAATGAAAGCTACGTGACCAGAAACATATCTAACCCTTATTATAATATAAAAGTTAAGGTAAATAATTTTTAGAATCTTTTTGTAGATGCTTGTTTTAATTAAAAAAACACAGTTAAATAAAAAAATAATTAAATTTAAAAACAGATCCCAAAAGGTAAAATTGATAAAATAATTATTTTAATTTAAAAAAGTTATTTAAAGAGTTAAAATAGAAAAATGTGTACATAAAAGGGAAAAATCCTCCTTATATAATAGTATAAAATTGTATATATATATATATATATATATATATATATATATATATATATATATATATATATTTTATTTGGGTCTAGGAGGAAAACACCTTGATCAATCGGACGACATGATGTTAGACATTTAATAATGGTCTTCTTCTTTACTTCTCCATAAAAATTTGTGAGGAAGATGACTCCATGGGGGATGGGAGAATGAAAGCTTGGAGAGGATGAAAGTTTAATGGTGTTTGGTTTGGTTGAAGAGAGTTTCCCAGGGAGGGGTGATGTCAACTCCTAAGGAAAGAAGCCTATAGAGTAGTATATAAGAAATGACTAGTCTAGGAAGAGCTTAAACAAGTGAATGACAAACCAAATTGCTGGCCTTTTTCTAATAGACTACAACATTATAATTCTTTGATCATTAGTATAATGCTTCAAAAAATGGTGAATAAGTAGAAGCTATCTTGTTTTCATCTTCATCAATAACTTCCTTTTTATCACTCTTGAACAATGAATATATTATTTTATTCTTCCTTAATATACCTATTTTCTTATGAAATAATTTATCATAATCTAATAAAGATTTGAGAGATGTAATTATTAAAAGAAAAAATATGTTGTAGTCAAATCTTAATTAAAAATCGGTTATGAAAAAACAAATAATACAATTTTTTTTCTTCTACATTCATAAAAGAATGCATATACAAAAGGCTCATGGGATACAAAATAATGTTAAATGTTAAACTAATATTTTATTATCAAGTGAGACAAGAGAGAGTTGCCATTTTTCTTCAAGAAATGAATAGGACAACTGAGAAATGAGAGCAAAAATAATAAGTTTGTGTCTAACTTCCATTTTTCTTCAAAAACAAATGAGAGTGAGGGATAAATACAATTTGTGAAAAAACTAAAAAGAGAAAGAGAATAAAAAATATCTTAATAAATAATTGGTTTAATCACTCCTTTGTTTCCTATTTTCATGTAAAAATGTTAAGTTGGTCATCAAGTTGTTTTTAGTTTTAATTTGATCATGATTCTTGAAATTCTGATGCAATTTGGTATTTTTCATTAAATTTAGGATTAAGTATGTTTTTAGTCCCTGAACTTTGACCAAAAATTGGAATTCGTCCCTAAACTTTAAAAATGAATGAATATAGTCCTTTTAACCCAATTACAAGAGGCATGACCCTCCCTCCCTTAAGACGATCCACCATTGAGTAGGAAAAAACAAGTTAATGAGAGTTGACATGAACCATTGGAGAAATAAAAGAAGTGACCACTATGATTAATCTTTATTTGAGTTGCTCAAAACTATTCTCACATTTTTCTATCCACACAAAAGTTTCACCTTTTCTTGGTGAGCTGAGTTAAAGACATAACTATTTTAGAAAATCCCTCCATGAATCTTTCATAATACCATACCAAATTAAGAAAACTACGAATCTCAATCACTATTATAGACTATTATCGGTAGTTCCCATTGCAAAACTGCTTATACTTTGGTTGGATTCACTAGCACTCCTTATTTTGGAAATCACATGTTCTGAGAATTTCACTTCATCTAACTAGAATTCACATTTAGACAACTTATTCTTTAGCATACAATTGTTTGTCTTTCATAATCTATATGACAGTCCTAAAGTGTTTCTCATGCTCTTCAAAAGAGTCTTAGAACAAATAATAATGTCATCTTAAAATAACATTAACTACCAAGGTTTTAGCCACAATTTTTTAATAGACCAAATTTAGAGACCAATTATTTTTAGTAACTAAAACCTTCGTAACTAATGTTAGTGACCAATTTATTACTGTGACCAATTTAAAAATTATTTTAATTACTAATAATTTTTAATTTATAAATCGATTACTATAGTGCCTAATTATTTCAATAAAATCGATAGCTAATAAAATATTTTATTATAGTGTGAAGATAACACCATTTTTAATATTCTAAAAATTTTATTTTCCATACCTTAATCATCAATAAAAAAAAGTCATGGTTCACGTATGATAATATATATATATATATATATATATATATATATATATATATATATATTATAATATAATATTATATATATATATATTTTTTTATATTTAAATAATTTTATTTTAAAATTTAAATTATGAAACCAAATTGAATTAAGTATTACTTGTTATGGCATAACCTAATATCTTAACATGATTAAACTTTGGAATTTAGTGTATTTATTAAAATATATTTGAACTATATAATATATTTTTATAAAAGTGTTATTAATTAGTTTTATAAAAAAATTATATAATATAGTAGTAATTACATCCAGATCATCCAAATCAATCAATAGTATTTTAATAAAAAATGAAGTGAATGATCATTAACAGGTTATATAGTTGGTTAATGTTGAATGTTAATAATCCATTTATAAAAACACCTAAAAAGTTAGAAAAATATTAAATAATAATCCATTTACCATTCTCATATTAAAAAATCTACCAAAAAAAGAACTAAAAGTCACAAACAAATGTATCTGTAATTTGTTTTATTTCTTGATGATTAGGAGCATCAGTAATTACAATGGAAAAAATGAATTCTGTGCATAAATCAACTTGCAGAATTTTACCCAAAAAAACGTCCAAAAGAGGAAGACGAAACCTGCTAAAGCCGGGCCCCATCGAGCAGAGATTTTTTGAGAAACAAATGGTGTATGATGTGCCGTTAGGAGCTGGTAGGGCATATAAAATTATGACACGTGGACCACGGAAAGTCACAACTCAATTATCATATTAACCGTCCAGATCAAAAGAAGAAAATAATGAGCGGTAGAGATGAATCTCGAGTGGCAGAGTATGTGAGACTTAGGGCACCCAGTAAAAACCCACCCAACATGTCCAAGTCCGAGGGGAAGAAGAGACAACATGTGTGTTTTCTCATCCCACGGAGCGTTGATTCCTCCAATTTCGGAAGTGTTCGGTTTAAACAAATGGATCACATAAAACGACTTTTTATTTTTATATTTTAAATTTCTGGTACCACCCAATGAATTTGTTGCGGAAAATCTTTCGGATTTCTGGCCCTGGTGGGGATAAGTTGATGGGGTCGTAAGTGCAACAGAGCCACGAAAGGAGAGAGTTTTGGTTTCCAAAACCTTGTTTTTCCCAACACCGAAAAAATGTTGCAGAAGCTGTGTTTGATGGCTTCTCATGGATGCCCTGTGGGACTTGCTTTGCAGCAAGATTTGCCCATGGTTGGGAGCACCATTACCAAGGTAAAGAATCTGGTTTATGATTTGGTGGTGGCAACTTTTTGCATACTTATACCCTAATCCTTTTGGTGGGTCTCTGAATGAAAAAGGGTTCTCTTTTTTTTAACGTATGATTCATATTTTAAAATTTTGTTAGTATTAATAAGTTGTTTCTTAAAATTCAAAGAGTGGCCTATTGAGCATAAGTGAAGTCTGGAATTGACTTCGATACCTTTTCTCTTTCACAATTAATGTTTTTGGTGAAATTCTTGTAAAGAAAGATAGTTTAGTGTGCTGAGTGCCCTTACGGTACTCCAGTTTATGAATCAATAAATAATTTTTTGTATTGAAAATCGTGCTAGAGTTTGTTACTGATGGTCCTGCTAATCAGTGCCTTTTCTTCTTTTTTTTCCTTGAATTTTTGTGAGACAGGGTTGTCAACCATTATTGCCTTCTCCTGTACTGAGACCAGAAATGATCAGATATGAGTCTCCACTAAATCCATTTGAGACAACCAAGCCCCAGCAAAAGTGGTTCGATTCTGACCAGATTGTTAACGTGAACTTGTCGACTCAAAGACCCATGCTTATTGATGTTCAAGGTGTGCACGCAGCTCACTAAGTTGTATTGGATCCAGCCATTTGATTGCTGATTCGTTCTTCAATGTTATATGATTGATTGCTCGATTCCAACTTGTGTAGCTCGTAGCCACAAAACTGAAATACTATTTGTTGGTGATGTAATAACTAGTAATTCTGCAAATACTGTTTCAGTTTGTTATAAAAGGTTGTGTGTCTCTGCTATGTGTTGAATGTATCTCATTCTTTCACACGTTCATTTTAGTATTCAAAATGTTAAATCCAATGATAATTTTCCATTCACATGTTAATTTAGTGGTGAAATGTTAAACCTGATGACAAAAAAGATTACATAATACCTAATCACTGAAGGTTGGTTTTCTTTCTCAGATATGATGCATCCTAGGTTCTAGAATGAGATAAGTAATTGCTGAGAGGATGGTAGATTTAATTATTGAGCCTACATTTACTTCTGTTATGAATGTTTATTGACTTATACTATTAAATTTATGTTTTAAGCTGTGTCATACTTAGTAATTTCCTTAACTTCGGTTGCAGGAACTTATCCAAGCCCAGTACACTTTGGCTTTGGCATCGTTGAACAATGCTCTCAGCAGGATAAAATTTTGCAGTGCATCATGTCTGAGAGTGCTGAAGCTGGTATAGGTGGTTTACATATATCTTTGTTGTCTGACTTGGTGGATTTGCAATTGTCAGGCATTGATGAACCTCAAAAGCCATTGACACCTATTATCCCAGAAAGCAAATTCTTCATCCCGAAGCTTTTGCTAGATATTTTTCAAGATTCGGCCTTTAGTTCAAAGGTCACAGTTCATCCAGATGGTCAAGTCACTTTCATGGGTACTGCTCTTGAGATGAAAGATGTTCTTTCTGTAGTTTCTGACTCATACTTATTACGGAAGGGTGAAAAACAATTTATGCTTGTTCCACACTTCAGCAGGTATACATATTATTTGGAGCTGTTTCAGAGTCAAATTGATCACATGACATTCTAAATCTTCTGGTCAACTAGAATTACATTTTCATAGTAAAACAGAATAATCAACATTTATTGTGTCTAAAGACTGTTGATCTATAGATTGAGTCAGATTTAATTAGATTTTCGATTTCTAATTTAAAAGCTTGGAAAAATATATGTTTTTAAATGTGTTTATTCTCTAATGTATAGAAAGATACCGGAATCTTTGCAATTTGCATGATTTAGCCTTAATTTTGTTGACTGTGTTGTTTTGCATTCATGACAACTACATGAAGAATTTTACCCATAAATGTGCTAAATTGACAATGGATTACCTTGTGTATCTGGCATGGTTAATGTATGGTCTAGACTAAGGTGTAGGCTCTAGGTAGTTTTGATGTTCCCTAATTAGAACTAGTTTAACTTTGGTATCCATGTAGTGATGGTTGACATTGGTTATGAAGGTGAAATTCTGTTTTGATTGGAAAACAAAAACAAAAGCCCATAAATTTTGTTCTTTATAAAGTACATATTTATGGTATTGTGAAGAATTACTTATCTTTTTTTCTTTTTAAATTTTATTGGAGGGACGACTATAAGTTTCGGATGCTTTCATATAAGTTAACTGAAATTTGGTCAATATGAAGACGAACTTCCTTCTTCACTTGCTCCCTCCATATGCCTGTGAGCACGTGTGCATGTATACTAATTTAATTAATGCACATCTGCTAACTGTTAATTTTTGAGAAATAGTCCTTTTTATTTTAGATGATGCTTTCAGAAACTAATAAAAGAAAACCAAATAATTTCTCTAAAATACACACTAGTTTTATTTTGTCTTCTAATTCTGCAACAAATGCAAAATCTATAAATACATGATTAATTCTAGTTACTGAAGTTAAATTAGTTGCTTTCTGGTTTCTGCATAGTGATTCCTTGAATCAACTGATTTTTCAAACTTTCGTTGTTGCTATTAAATTACTTTTCTAATGAACTTTTAAATCTCCATATTTAACAATCTATTTTTGTTTGACTTTGTCAATTTCTATGTGCAGGATGAGTATCAAAGAAGTAGAAGTAAAAAGTCTTTCCTCCACGCTGGATATTCATTCTACATTGACTGTTCCTTTGAGGAGGTATGCAAAATATGTTTCCCTGAAAACTTGCCTCTTTCCTCCTCACTTTAAATGTGAAAGATATACTTGTCTAGGAGTCACTTTTATTCAAAAAACAGTTAACAATCATCCTGTTCTCTATAAAATAAATGCAACTTTGGTCTGAAGGCTTTTCATTTCATTCATGTTATGCATTTGGTGATAATCCAGTCTACAAACTGTTTTTTGGAATAGGAGTCTGATGAGGGAGAATTATCTTCTTGTAAAGCTTCTTTTAATGCATATAGACTTGTGCAATTTTTCAAGATCATGACATGGAGGAACTGTGTTCTACAGTTGAGCTGCATTATTGCTTTCATTTATGCTGACTTTTCTGTCTCTGGTTGTGGATAGTCTTACTAATAAACGTATTATGCTGTTTTTGTTTTGCCTAACAGTCCCGAGAAAGTCAAAGTGAAGCCTTCACGAAAGAAGAACAAGAAAGTAGCCACGGAGAGGGATCTCTTCAAGAAGAACTACTTACATGCATGTGAGAGCCTTCTGTCCTTATTGGTTGACAAGAGGCAACACCGCAAAACAGCAATTCTCTCTCTCAAGAAATCTGGCCCTGAACTTCCTGAGCTCCTTACACAATTTTCTGCTGGCATTGCCGGTACTGGTCTTGCTGTTCTGCTATCTGTTATCTGTAAGCTTGCTTGTGGAAGAGGGATTCCCTTTTGTTCTTATAAGCTCATCAACACAGGGTTTGGATTTGGGTTGGTTTGGCTTTCTTGGGCAGTTAATAAGCTAAGGGATACAATTGTTGGCATTAACAAGAATGGTGGAAAGCCAAGACTGAAAGATGAGGAGATAATTCAAAAGGTGGACAAGAGCCTAAGAGAAATATACTTCAGATCCGCTGCATTGCTGGCAGTAGCAGTGCTATGGCTTGCTTGAGCACTGAACAAATTATCTCATTAAAATTGAAGTGCTGCAAGTGTCACAGGTCCACACATTGGAACAATCATTATACCTTATTTGTTGGATGTCATGGCCAACGCTTTTGGGGAAGTGATAGCAAAACGCAATCTTGTTTCAAACCAAATGAACCTTTGCTTGATCTTGGAAGCACATGATTGTGGATTATTGGCTTGAGCAGCACTTGGATTCTGTACTTTGGGTGATGATAGTATCTTGTTTCATTAACCAAAGTATGTAGCATACTTATTTGATTGGTATTAGGGCAGTGAGGTAAATTGTAAAGTGTAATGTGAAATTTTGTAATGAAATACTGTTTTGGTAAAATTGTTCAGGTGGTTATATATCACTGCTACCAAATGATGCATATTTCTTTGTCTCAAATTTAGATGGAAGAATATTTTATTTCTAATAAAGAATAATTAGGTCATTGACCTATATGTACACCAGTCTTTTGACAGGTATGGAAATATTAATCGGTTAATTCTAGAGAGACAAATCTCAATAATTGTGGGATTTATTCTAGAAATACAGTCCTAGCATTCACAACAAATAATCAAGTAGCAGTGATAGAGAATAAAATTTAAACTTTCCTAAAATACATTAAGTAACAATTTTGACACTTCTCCTTAAGTTGGTGAATAAATGTTTTTCATTTCGAGTTTGAATATAATTCTTTCAAAATTGATAAAGTTAAGATCCTTTGTGAGAATATCTGCAAGTTGATTTTGAGTGGACACATATGAAGTGAAAATCAAGCCACTGTCTAGTTTTTCTTTTATGAAATGTCTATCCACCTTGATGTATTTGGTTCTATCATACTGCACCGAATTGTGGACTATACTAATTGTAGATTTATTGTCACAATATAACATCATATGTTCATCCTACCTTATCTTCAAGTATTCTAATATAATCTTTAGCCATAGAAGTTCACATATTCCTTGAGCCATTGTTCTAAATTCTGCTTCAACACTTGATCTAGCCACCACATTTTGTTTTTTGCTCTTCCAAGTCACCAAGTTTCCACAAGGAAGGTGCAATATCCAGTAGTTGATTTCTTATCCACAACTGGCATAACATAATTTGTATCTATATATGCTTCAATACTCATACTATTGTTTTGTCTAAACAAAATTCCTCATCTTGCTGTCCCTTTTAGATATTGAACAATTCTAAAGACAACTTGCAAATGTGCTTCTTTTGGTTGGTGCATAAATTGACGAACTAGACTAACAACAACGTAATGTCTGGCCTAGTGTGGGACAAGTAAATAAGCTTGCCCACAAGTCTTTGATACATCTCCTTATCCACTGTAATATCCTCCTCTACACTTCCTAACTTTGTATTTGGATCAACCAGAGTACTTGCTGGTTTGCAAGTTGTCTTACCTGTTTCTTTAAGCAAGTCAATAATATATTTTTGTTGAAATATGAAGATTCCTTTCTTAGAACGGGTCACTTTAATTTCAAAAAAATATTTAAGTCTCCAAAGTGTCTTAATCTCAAATTCTGCAACAAGGCGTTGACTTAACTTTTGTTGCTCCTTTTTATCGTCCCCAATTACTATAATATCATCCATATACACCAGTAACATTGTAACTCCCACTGAAATTGAGTGTTTGATAAATAGAGTGTGATCACCTTGACTTTGTTTATAGCCCAAACTTGTCACGACTCTGGTGAATCTTCCAAACCATTCTCTCGAGGATTGTTTTAGCCCATAAAGATCCTTTTTTAGCTTGCAAACGATTCTAGTAGCAACTTGTTCATCATAACCAGGAGGTAACTCCATGTATATTTCTTCTTCAAGATCTCCATGTAGGAATACATTCTTCACATCAAATTGTTGTAGGTCCCAATCATGATTTACTGCTAGCGACAATATTACTATGACAGTATTCATCTTAGCAAACGGGGCAAAAGTCTCCAAATAATCTACCCCACAAGTTTGAGTGAATCCTTTAGCTACTAATCTTGCCTTGTAACGTTAAATGGTCCTATCTGCTTTATACTTTACTGTATATACCCATTTTCCAAATTTCCTATTATTAGTCTCAGGTTGAGGTGCCAGATTTGCTTCTGAATTTGATTTCCTTTCAGATCAGGTTCAACAATCGTGCTCACAATTTCTAGCCCAATAGTGTAACATCCTGGTCGGATATTACGGATTTAAATAATAAAAACAAGAAATATAAATAAAACTCATTTATTATGTTCTCGTTTCCCAAAATAGGGAAAATTTAACATTTATTTCATCGCCAAAAATAAAAAAGAATGCCAAAATATAAAAAGTCGAATACAAAGTCAAAGTCTGATAGCATCAATTATTACAATTCCTCAAAATCTGTAAAAACAATAAAACTCTGTAGAAAATTCCCAAGATAGCCCACGCTTCGGCTCTATGCCTCACCAGATCCACTTGCAACATCATCTGCTCACGTGTAATGAAATACACGATCATCGCCAAACACAAGCAGATAGGGTGAGCTAACAGTATAAAAATTATATATAAAATTCATATATATAAGCACACACATCAAAGAAACTCTATCATTTGATCTCATACCACATGGCCACCACCATGTAATCCATGTTGTACATCTTTAGATGAATACCTCAATATGCCTTGCTGCCACACCTACAAGCCACAACTTATAGAACACGTGCGGGAAACCTGCTACGAACCACACTCCGTAATGCCAAGTGGAGTTCCCAATACGAACATAGTTTGTAATGTCCCAAGACTACCAAACTCGTTGGCTACATACCGAGGAGGACAATCTTCTGGACCCATCCATCGAGCCACAACTCGCACACTCATACCGGCAACACTCGTCAATTCGAGCCACAACTCATGAATTCCTCGTGTTCATCTGCCATCCCGAGTCATAACTCAAGATATGTCATTCCGAGCCACAACTCAAGTAATGTCATGTGTTTAACCCCTATCTCGAGCCACAACTCAAAGGATACGTTCTGAGCCACAACTCAAGGAACACTCCAGCAAGTTGATCTTTAAGGTATCACCAAAGCTTGGTAGACCACGCACATCAAAAGCAAACAGCCACTCTGCCTCTGCATTATCGCCTCGCGTTGCTCTACAGCCACTAGGTGAAACTCAGTTCCAGATCGCCTGACGGAAGCCTCGTGCCGCCAGGCGCCAAGCACCTCTGAACATATTGTCTTCTAGCTGTCGCTTGGCGGGATCGCCCCCTGTCGCCAGGCGATGCATGCTCCAGTCCTCATTGCGTTAATTATTATCGTCTGGCGGTCCCATTCTTGACTATGTAGTCGAGTACCCTAAGAATACATACTTGATAACCCTAGGATCAAGTTTTCGCTTTTCATTACTATGAACATGTACAAAGGATACACACCCAAATATTCTAGGTGGGAGTTTATTTGTAGGGTACAAATGTGGGTAGAATGAGGATAGGACTTGCATGGGGTTTTTTTATTCTAGGATTTTTTAAGGTAACCTATTGATTAGGTAGGTAGCAATAAGGAGAGCTTCCCCCTTAAAATTTCTTAGGAACATGATTTTGAAAATCCTAACTCTAGTATGGTTTAATATGTGCCCATTTTTTTTTTCTGCAATCCTATTTTGTTGGGGTGCGTTGACACATGAAGATCGTGGATAATCCCTTCCTTTTGGCAAACAGAGTTTAACACAAAATTATAGTCCCTAACATTGTCAGACCTAATTCTCTTAACATTGATTGGTTTTTAATCAATGGGACAAATCGAATAAAAATAGAGCTTACTTCAGATTTTTGTTTCAATAAGAAAACCCAAGTCACCTAGGTACAATCATCTATGAAGGTTAAAAACCATTTTGCACCCGAGATATTAGGAATATTAGGAGGGCCCCATAGATTAGTATGAACAAGACAAAAAGGAAAGGTTAAATTACTCTTTTGGTCCCTCTATTTGTCATGAAAATTCATTTTGGTCCTCAAGTTTTTCGTTGTCTCAATTTGATCCTCATTTTCTTAAAAATGACTCAATTTGGTCCTCACCGTTAACTTTGACCAGACGGTGTTAAGTCAATGCCACATGTCAATTTCTGGTTTTTTTGAATTTCTTTTTATTTTTGACACGTGTCACTTCACAGTTGTTCCACGTGTCAAAGTGACTCAATTTGGTCCCTATATTTGTTTTTAGTTTCAATTTAGTCCCAATTTTTATAAGAATGAAGCAATATTGTTCTCCTTAGATTGAGACTCAATTTAATCTTTGTATACAACTTATGATGATATTTTTAATAAAATTGATGTTTTTATTAAATATTTGTAGAAATATTTAAATAAGTTTTTTTTATAGTTTTATTATTAAACAAAGTTAAACCCTAAACTTAATTTCAAAAGTTAACAATTTTGTCATCATATATAAAGGCATCAAGTGTATCATATTATACAAACTTAGTAAAAATTAAAAATCAAATGACTTGTCACACATAAGTTTAGGAATTAAATTTCAAGTTCAAAACAAAATCAAAGTCTAATGTTTTGTGTAGAATTTAAAGTTAATTTAAAATATTTATAGAAATATTTAATAAAAACATTAATTTTAGTAAGAATATCACCATAAAATTTATAAAAAGTAAATTTAGTAACAATTTAAGGAAGGACAATATTGCTGCATTTTTACAAAAATTAGGATTAAATTGAAACTAAAAACAAATATAGGGACCAAATTGAGTCACTTTGACACGTGACACAACTGTGAAGTGACACGTGTCAAAAATAAAAAATTAAAAAAAAATTAAAAAACATTTTAAAAAAATTTAAAAGAAAAATAAAAAAAAATAAAAAAAATAAAAAAACCAGAAATTGACACGTGGCTTAGTTTAACACTATTTGGTCAAAGTTAACGGTGAGGACCAAATTGAGTCATTTTTAAGAAAATGAGGACCAAATTGAGACAACGAAAAACTTGAGGACCATAATGAAATTTCATGACAAATAGAGGGACCAAAAGAGTAATTTAACCAAAAGGAAAATGACTCATTTTATAACTAACAAGAAAAGGTACAAGCTTGTGTTTAGCAAACTCACACACGTCACAATGTAGACTCCCGACATCTAAGTTCTTAATCAAGGAAGGAAATAATGCTTTCACAACTTGGAGAACGAAGGATGTCCCATCCAACAAAGGTGTAATTGGATTTTCTCTTTGCTGGTCATGGTGGATTCAAATATAAGAGAGTGATTTCTAATAGGCATATTATGATCTTCTATGTAGTACAAACCATTCCATTCTCTAGCATGTCCAATCATCCTCCCCGAATTCTTGTTCTGTAAAGTACAAGCATTGTTATAAAAAATAACATTACATGAGAGATCTTTTGTAAGTTTTTGGATAAAAATTAGGTTTGTGGACAACTTAGGGACATGTAGAACATTTCTTAATGTTATGGATGGATTTATGTGGACCTCTCCTTGTCCTGCTGTTGTTATAAGGGCTTCCTTTGTTGTGGAAAAGTAGTTGGGTAGGGGTGTCATATGATTTGTGGCTCCAGAATCTAATATCCAAGAGTGGGTAAATAGTGTATCTAAAACATTAGGTCCATAAGAAAATGGAAAATTACCAGAATATGTTAAGGAGCACGTACCGATGGGCTTATCCAATGACCTTACCTTTTCTATCTCTTCTTGATTCAAGTGACCAACCTATTCACTATGTCTATTAGCAGTGTGTACTTGTCCTTGTCCTCCTCTTTTTTGAGAACATTTTGCAATTCTCCAACACTTTGTGATTTTTCCCCTATTTCAAAAAGGGATTTCTCAGTCTCAGCTATAGATGAAGGCTACAATAAAAGAGGAAGACAACAATGAAAGTTGTGAGACTCACAACTTTAAAAGCTACAGCGAAAAACATAGGTAATGATGAAGGCTGTAGTGAAAAAGCATAATGGGTCAAGGTTGCACAACAACAATAACTACGATATAGGATTTTACAATGGTTAAAGACTCCTAGGATTAGGAGCTATGATACCATCTCAAATTTAAAAACAAAAATATTTTATTTTTAATACAAAATAATTAGGTCATTGAATATATATATATATATATATATATATATATATATATATATATATATATATATATATATATATATTTTGATAGATTTGAAAATATTAATCAGCTAACTCTGGAAAGATAAATCCCAATAATGAAATTTATTCTAGAAACACAATCCCAGAGAATACAATTTAAATTTTCCTAAAATACAATAACTAAGTAACAATTTTGACACTTTGCATGGAATATCTCTGCAAAAGTATTTCAGATCCCACTGTCTTATTCTGCAAAAGTCATTACGTGCACTGTTAGATGGGAGCATATTCGAGAAACTGGAATACATATGGACCAATTTTCAGTACTTTACCCTGAAAGAATGTACATCGTAGTGCATTGCCATTTAACTCATGCTATAATGCTGGTGCCACTAACGTTATATATCAGTAGTGTTCGATAAGATGTCTGAAACTAATAACAGAAAGTTCTGATTTTTTTTTAATAGCTAAAATGTAGTATTTAAGAGCCTAACATCGATTGTTTTAGATTCTTGTAAGCATTGATGTTAAACAGAAACTAATTTCTGTATTCAAAGCATATCTCATATCTCATATCTGATTGTGTTCTGATAGCGAAAATTTTGTTTCCTTTTTTATGTATTGTTATTTTATAATCTCAATTAAATAATGTTTATCTTAATTAGTTATTTAAAATAATTATTATAAATTTAACACATGACGGGCAACAATTTATTCTTAAATGACATTTCAATGTCTTCATTATACAATTTTTGTATTAATATAATAATGTCACTGTAAAGATGCTTATATGACAATTAACGCGTGAGTGAAAATGAAGTTTCTTACAAATTAATTATATCTATATCTTTACCCTATTTTATTGAACATCTTTTTCTTTCACTGACTCTTATTTTTTCTTTTGTGATTTCATTGTGTGTGTGTGTAAATTAAAAATGAAGTAATTGTTAATGTTATGTTAAAGTTTTAATAAAAAATTAATAATAATAAGAATTTGTTTTGAAAAGGAAAATAAAAAAAGAAAAATGTATACAGCTGTATATGTTGATATGTAATGTATGGATATATAAATACATGTTTAGTGAAATATTCTATCCACACATTTAAGTCACTATTGTGGCACTATACTTCTCCATACATTTTCTCCAACAAGGTTATAAAACACCTATCAATGAAATTTCAGGTGGAAAAAAGTTATATGCCTCTTTTACTGTTTATTTTATTTTGTTTATCATTTGTGTGAACTTTATATTATTGTCTCCAATCCTTTCTGTGTGACTGTGTTCATATAAAGAACAAACAGTTAATTCATATGAATAATAAAAACAGCAAACAATGTCACAAGTTTAAATTATGTTTCAAAAATACTTAAAACTAAATTGTCTGAATAATTTTCTCACTAATAAATGTGAAAAGCTAATAATTTTATAAATTTATTCACTTATACAAAAAAGGAAATAGACAATATTTTACTAACTCTATTTAAAAAGAAAACTAATACTCATTAACTCTACAATTTTATTAATACAGAAATAATTATCAATTTTATTAATAATTAGCTTTGTAGGAGAATAATTGATTAAATTTAATAGTTTTTGTATAATAATTTGACGCAAGGAATGTCATAGATTTTGTGAGATAGGAAAGGAAGGAGCCCATACCACGCAGGAACAACACTGTCGTCTTTCTTTTGCCCTGTCCTTCACTTTACTCCTTGCATCCAATTCCAATTCTCTAACTTTTCTCCAATTTCATTTTTCTTACGACAAATCAAAAAGAAAGCAACTTTCGCAACCCAACACAATCAAATCACAAATTCATTTCCCAACCCCAATTCCCTTTTCAATTGAAGCAATGGGTTTGGACGCTTAGTGTTGGAAGGACGAAAATGATTCCTTGGGGTGGCCTTAGTTGCTGTTTGAGTGCTGCTGCTCTTTATCTTCTCGGCAGAAGCAGTGGCAGGTATACATCTATTGCTGCCTCTTTAAATTGAATCACGTTTTTCGTTCTGCCGTTCTGGAACAACATACGTAAAAACTCCTTTTTTATGTGACAGGGATGCGGAAATTCTTAAATCGGTTACGAGGGTCAATCAGTTGAAGGAACTGGGTTTGTTTCTTTTTCGCGAACTGAATCCTCAATTGCTCGAAAATTTGGTTTATTCTATACTCGTGCAAGTTTAAATTGTGTTGTTGTCGCTTTGAATAACATGATCTGAGTCACTGATCGTTAAGTTCATGCTACTTGTGGTTTCGTAAAAAACTGGTGAAACAGTATTTAGTTGTAATGTTTTTCTTTGCCAATGACCGTTGGGATTTGTTGGATATCCCACTTTTACCTGTGGCATGACCAAACCAGTGTATACAAGTGTCGGATAACCCTCATTCCATGAATTAGGTTTCGGGGTTGAGTTTGATTTAAACTCAAATTTTGAGATGATTTCAAAGCCGATCTTAGTGTTTGTTATTAGGCCTATCTTAGTGTTTATTGTTAGGTTTATCGGGATATCCATTATGGGGTTGTTATTGAATCATACCCAGATGTCCAGATTTGCAAACTTTTGCTATATTAATTAGTAATGTGGCCAAAATATCGTAAGTGGGAGACAACTTTCTCATGAGTTAGCTTTAGAAGTTCAGTTAGGACAAAACCTAAATTAAGAGGTTGTTTCAAATGTCTTGTGGTGCTATTTGTAAATTGATAGTTAAACTGGTTGAAGAAAGCTATAGATCACACTCTGTACAAGTGTTAGCTGAATTTCATGCAAGTTGAAGGTATGTAGCATAGGACAGTATTATTTGCTTTAGATTGGCCTTATTTGGCTAGCTGATAATCATTTGTCATGATATATATTCATCCTTCTTGCTATGATGTTTGTTGTGAGATACTTTTTAATTATCATTTTGGAAACAATGACTTCCTCATTTTGCATTCATTTTATGCTTGAGACACAATCCATATGATCCTGGCCTCCTTGATATGTATTCCAATTAGTACTTGGTATTAAAAGAAAAAATGTTTTACATTTCTATGGTGCTTAATCAACAAGGTTAGATGTTCTTTCATTGCATTAGTGTTTACTACTTGATAATGTGTGATGTTATGGTTTCTGATCATGCCTGGGTCTCCTCACTTTTCAGCTCAACTGTTAGATGCTGAAATATTACCCTTGATTGTTACAATTTCTGGAAGAGTTGCCTCTGAAACCCCAATTAACTGTGAGTTCAGTGGTTTAAGAGGCGTAATAGTTGAAGAAACAGTACGTATACGTAAACCATGAATATCTCCATTTCATGAGGGCATTGCTTATGTCATCTTACTCCTCTGTATTTAATATTGGAAATGTTTTGCAATTTTTCTTTTAGGCAGAGCAGCATTTTCTCAAACACAATGATGCTGGTTCCTGGATACAGGATTCTGCTTTGATGCTATCAATGAGTAAAGAGGTTCCTTGGTATCTGGTGAGCATTTTGCCTCTGTTGAGTCTGTTCCTGTAATAAAGTTTTTTTTTAACATTTAATTATTGTTATTATTTCTTATCAGACGGATGGGATATTTGTTAGAATACTCTTTAAATCTATTAAGTGAACATTCCTCTCCTCCTGCCAATTATTAGAATTGATATATATATATATATATATATATATATATATATATATATATATATATATATATATATATATATATATATATATTATATAATAAAAATATATAAATATATAAATAACAT
>Ga0214544_1001396_pt1 | contig 49939 bp, 22 predicted proteins | sample CNSS3metaG_FD_160074 | JGI IMG/M metagenome (GOLD analysis project Ga0214544, IMG submission 160074) | Root nodule microbial communities from cowpea collected in UCLA plant growth center, Los Angeles, California, USA - CNSS3 | ecosystem: Host-associated > Plants > Roots > Nodule | place: USA...
AGGTCTCATAACTAATGATGGATTAAGTGGGGAGTTATGATAGACATTTTGATCTTGAGTTATGAACAGCAAAAGTAAACTATTTCCATGACAACTAAATTAAATAGTAGCTTATTTCGATGGTGAACATTACAAATTATCCCATAAGTATTGTAAATGGTATGTGGGGAGCCGTGTTGGATTAACTGGAGAGTTATTGTAAATTTTTTTTATTATCAGTTGTAGTAACTCAAAATATGAAACAAAAACCAGTACTGATGACCAAAATATTCAACATAACTTTCCACTTAATTGTTCTTCACTCCTCACTTTCAAACATAGTGACTCGAAAATTCCAAAAAATCCCCATGGCCACATTACCTAGTATTTAGTGTCATGGTCATAGAAATGAATTTGTACTCACCAGTGCAGTAAGGGCTTTCTGCCCCGGTTATTTTCCACATTTTGCCTCGGGTCTGGAACCGAGGCATATTGGGGCGAGGCCAAAAGGTACACCTTTTGGCCTCGGTTATCACCCGAAGCCATAGACCCAGTTTTATGCCTCGGTTGTTTTGAAACCGGTGCCATATACACAGCTTTCTGCCTCGGGTCAGTTAGGACCGAGGCCATAGGTGATAAATATTTTTTTTAATTCAAATTTTCGCAGGCCACCATGCCAGACTGAACCTCACCCTTTTGCTTACTCATGGCTGCTGCAGAGTTATCACAGCACATAACCAAAGAAGAAAAAACCTTAAACAAAACACAACACACTTGCTCCACCTTAAGCATTCTACAACATCAGCATTTTATTTGGTTACATAGAACAGGGATTTTGATTCATTGATTCATTGATTCATCCCATTGATGTTCTGAATGATAGAGATAACCCCTTGCGTGCCAAGCTTCCCCTGTCCATTGGCCACCATACTAGTAAAAAGTTGTTTCCACAAGGAAGCCCCAGGCAACACAACAACATCATCGTCTTCGGCTCCTTCAACAACATCAACTCCCATTCCCAAATCCTTAACCTGGTACTCTGCAAACCCACCTGGTCGGAAATCCCCTTCGATCATTCTCTCCCCAAATATCTCCAACGCTTTAGAACCCGCAGCACCCTCTCTGATACCCTCCACGAACTGCTTCAAGTCCAACCCCGCGTGCTTCGCGAAAACCAAGCCCTCGCTCAGCCCAACCAAGTTCGCGCCGATCGTTATCTGGTTCGCGATCTTGCAGCTCTGTCCACACCCCGCGGGACCCACGTAGGTTTCCTTCCCCAGGACCGAGAACATAGGGTGGAGCCACTCCACCACCTTTTCCTCCCCCGCCGCGAAGATCGCCAGAGTGCCGTCGCGCGCGCCGACATCGCCGCCGGAGACGGGGGCGTCGATAGCCCAGGCGCCGAGTTCGCGGGCCTTGGAGGAGATTGTGCGGGCGAGCTCCGGGTGCGAGCTGGTGGTGTCGACGGTGACGGAGTTGGGGCGGAGGGCTGGGAGGATGGAGTCAAGGACGATGGTGCGGACGTCGGAGGGGTGGCCCACCATGGTGAAGAGAACGTCGGAGCGTTGGGCCAGTTGGGCCGGGGACTGGGCCTGGGTGGCGCCTCGGGATTGGAGAGCGAGGGCGTTGGGGTGGGAGGGGTTACGGGCGTAGAAGGTGACACTGTAGCCCGCCGAGAGGAGGCGAGAGGCCATGGCAAAGCCCATTACGCCGATTCCGACCCACCCAATTCGGGTTTCGGATGGCATAATCGGGTTCGGGTACAGCGTTCCCATAGTGGTTCCTCTGGAGAGTGAAGAGAGTGAAGAGAGTGAGCGAGTGACTGCGATAATACGAATGAAGCGATTGAACGCTGACTAGTTGTTCTTTTTACTGAATCGCTTTTTTTAAGATAATTATTGTTATTTTTATTCTCATTTCCATAAATATTAAGAGTGCATTACAAATACAATTTTTTGTAATTTAAACACTCCAACAAGTTTTTGAATACATTTCACAATAAAATTTATATTTATATATTTCATTAATTACTATTTATTTATTTATTAACTTTAAATTATTTTGTTCACAAGATGTAAAATTAAGAAAATTATCCATACCATTATTTCGGGATAGTTAACTTTATCGATTACGACATCCACTAGTTTCTGGATATATTTCACAAAGTCTATCTTTGCAATTGAGATAATGTAACACCTTAAAAATTATATCTCTATGTAAGTAGTTAATATAATTTAATTGAGTGCTTTAATTTAAGTAATTAACCCTTTCGGCCACAACACCTTAACACACACATAATCCTCTTACAAACTTTCTCTTAACACCACACCAACACCTAGTATCACTCAACTAACATCACTAACAAACTATCTAATCGCACTTTGGCACAAAACAACACTTTACTTTTTTTTATTGTTGTATGCAAATTTAGTGTTTAGTCTCTTTAGATAAGGAATTTCTAGAGGAAATTTTAGACAGAACTTAAAAATCCTTACAATAAATATTTTATTTATGTAATTTTTTAAGAATAACTGAAATTTAAAATTTTTATGAAAGTAGCTTTATTTATTAAAGTTCAAGATTTTTAAATATAGATAAATGATTTCAAAAAAAAATGTATTTCAAATTTTATGTCAAAATTATTATAACAAAATGTATTTTCAACATAATACTATGAAAACAATGTGAATAAAATAATGACAAATATAGTTATGATGATTATATCAATTTGATCATTGCTTTCGTAAATTTCTTTCATGAACTTTTGTTCTATTCTTGATAATTTATTTTATTGCATTTACATTTCTCGCACTTAAAGTTTTTTGTTTCTCAAACACTTATTTAATCCATCAACATTCTCATTCATCTTAACCATTTATATTCAAATCATTGCATCTCCATATCCACGGCATTTCATTTCCATCTAAAAATACAAAAAATGCAATTATCGAAAAGGATGCATGAATTTCTATTTGACAATTAAGTAAATTGAACATATTTCTCAAATAAATCTACAATATAAACGATTTACACATCAATTTTGTGTTAATTGTGGAATTTTAAATTAAAATACTTTAATGTAGGTTAAGAAACAGTTATTTATTATCCTTGTTGCCTGGAATTTATATCAAGTTGATTTTATTCATAAAAAACATATTAGACACATATCAAACCAAAATCCTTATACACACTAATATTTTTTAATTATATCTATTATCTTCAAACACGAAAGCATGATAAATGAACATATAAAAAAAACGTTTTTTTTTAACTTTAATCTTTGGGGAAAAATTATTTATTAAAGCATGCCAATAATAGTTGAAAATTCTTCCATAAGTAATTTAATTTCAACCTTAAAAAATGAATTGTGTGTGCAATATAAAATAATTTAATATGCCTTGTTGAAAAAAATATAAAGTTTGTGGTTTTAAAGACATGAAATTATAGTTTTTTATATTTATTAGTGAAAATATAGAAATTAAGGATTAAATTTTATTAAATTGAATTAAAATATTTATTTTTTTAGTTAAAAGGGAATTAAATATTTTTTTTTGTTAAATATGTTTTTAGTTCTCAAATTTTAACTTCAAATTTGAATTCATCCATATATGAAAATGAAACTTTAATATATTTTAGTCCTAAATCTTAAAAAACTAATGGATATTGTCATTTTGACTTAATCACGTTAAAAAAAATTTATATATTAAACGTGTTTTCTAATTGACTTTAAAACAAAAACGTGTCAAATAATATAAATAACTAAAATATTAATATGAAATGTGTGTAACAAAAAATTAAAAGAATTAAAAAAAAAGTTATATACATTCAATCTTAAAATTTGAGGAACAAAATTAAAGTTTTTAACATGAACAAATTACATTCGTGCAAAACTTTAATATTAATTTTTTTTTTAATCATGTTGCACTACACTTTTTGATATGAAATGTTGGACCAAAATTAACCAAAATATTCTTTAAAAATGTATTAAAATTTGTATACGCGTGTATTATAAGTTAGAAATTGTAAGTGGAGAATGAGAATGCAGTCTTTATTTTTTATTTTTTCATTTATATATTCTTATTCTTTTCTCACTCCGTACACTATTATAGGAACTAGGGAAAAAAAATTCCTTTCAGTCATCTCAAACTATAATAACTTCATAGTTTATGTTTTTAATCATATATAATTATTTGTTTTCTCTCCTTCGACTCTATCTCTCAACTGAATCTCAATAATTTGTTAAAGTTTTTTTAATTAAAGATAAGTCTATAGTACAACTCAAATTGTACAGTATAAATTAAAATATCTTTTTACTTCTTAAAGATATTTATTTATTGTGAATTTTAGTTATGACATAAATTTATATATTAAAAAGTATTTATTTGGTGAACAATATAAAGTCAAATATGAGCATAAATGGAAGTATGAAAAAAAGGAATGAGATGCCTTTGTTGAGTAGGAAAAGAATGAACACCAGCTATTGATTCCCATAATAAACAAATACCTATGCATATGCTTTCTTTTGGGAAAGAGAGTTTTCGAGATTTAAGTTTTCTTTTTAATTTTCTAATTGTTGGGTTAAATGTTTTCACCTTTTTCTTTCTGTTTTTTTTTTTATATAATTATACAATAAACACTTTTCATCTCCTATGACTTTTTTTTTTTAAACTTAACTTAATATATCTATCATAGGATACAAAGACGTATCTAATGAAATTAGTTATGGATTGATTCCTTGAAGAATTGTAGTTACTTTTATCATTTAATACCTATGTTTCTTTCATATAAATTCATGGAAGAGGTTCATCCTTTTTAGGATTTTATAATTATGAAAAACGATGGTTAAACACTTTACATAGATAAATTAAGGAGACACAAAAATCACGATAAACTAATTAAAAATCAATAATTATTAAAGACGAAAATTATTTATAAAATAAAAGAAAATCACGTGTTATGACGAAATAATTCTATTATTATATGACTATTTTGAAATATTACGATGAATCTAAATGTAATTTAATAAATTTAAGGACTAATTGGTTATTCTGGAAAACAGTCATAATAAAATAAAATAATGTTTAACTCAATTTGATTGATGTTGGTTTATTAAAGGGATTAGGAATTATCTCTTATCATAAAGTTCTTTCATATTAAGCCATGAAAAAAAGTGTGAGAGGAAAAGAAAAATTAAGAAATAAATTAAGAAATGGAGTTAAAAAACAGAAATTAATAAATGTATTTCATTGAATCTCTCATAAATTAATATTAATATTTTATTATGATTTATGTTCGTAAACGAACTAGATTTATTGATGTTGAAATACTATAATATTTTTTTTATAAGGGTTAAATATGTTTTTAATCCCTTAACTTTTAATGAATTTTGGAATTAGTCCATTTTGAAACTTTGGACCAATTTAGTCCTTCATCTTTTGGAATACGTGAATTTAGTCCTTTTAATCAAATTTTGTTAGGTTTATTTGATATTTCGTACATATTTTAGGATTGTATTTGAGTTGTTTATACTATTTGACACATTTTTGTTTTAATGTGAAGTCAAATACTATTGTGAAACGTGCTTGAAATGTCAAATAAACTTAACAAAATTTGATTAAAAGGACTAAATCCACTTATTTTAAAAGATGAAGTATTAAATTGGTTCAAAGTTTCAAAATAGACTAATTCTAAAATTTACTGAAAGTTAAGGGACTAAAAATATAATTAACCATTTTTATAATAACTTATGGTTGCATAAAAATTACAAACTAATTTACATTTATCACAAAAATACGAATAATGAGAAAATAAAATAAAAAGAAAAAGCGTTCCCTGATATCTCTGTTATCGTAAGATTTATTATTAATATTTTTTTTTTCGTTTCCTTCCCACTTGAAATAGAAAACGTATAATATGATGGATTAAGTAAGTGAAAACGAAAACAATTAAAAATTAAACAATACATTATACAATTACTCAACAACACTTATTAAAGTAATGTAATGTAATTATGGATTCGAGTAATGTAATTATGGATTTAACACACAAACAATTATAAACAATAATAAAAGATTTAGAAAAAAAAACTTATGAGTTTTTCTTTTCTTAGATAAATACGTTTACCTTTTAGAAATAACATGAACACGTGTCAAAATATAAAATAATATTAAAATGTCACCGTTGAGCTGAGGTTGCTTTGGCACGTGGGATGACAAAGAAATATAAATTATATACATTGGAGATTAATCAGGAAAATGCAAGCTACCAATATATATATATATATATATATATATATATATATATATATATATATATATATATATATATATTAAGTTGTGCACAATTTCTCTTTTGTGGGGCATGTCTGGAGAAGTGAAGTAATAATTATTGTGTGTTAACTTTCTTTTAAGAAAATATATATTTTTAAGAAAATTTCCACTTAATTAATTAAAAATATATATTTGAACTATTTTAGCTTTCTACTATCATATTTTTGGTATTCATATTATTATTTAGAATATTTTATAAAATAGTTTTTCGAAACTAAAAAAAAGTATAAAATACAAGTAAACAAATTTATTCACTTAATTTTAAATAATTAAGGGCCAAAGTAGCTTTGTTAACCCTCTTCCACCCGACACAAAAAGAGCTTATTATTAAGTTTAATGACGCGTTTTAGCAATCTAATGAAACAGAATCCAAGAGTTTTTTTTAATGAAAAGTGCAAAATATTCGTGTTGCTTTCAATAAAGGGAGAATATATACTACTTTGACATAATAATAATAATAATAATAATATTATTATTATTATTATTATTATTATGATTATTATTTTTTATTATTTTTTTATAAATTTTGTATTAGTTTATTTATTTTTTTTTTTTTTTTTTTTTTATTGTTATTGTTGTTTACAAATTATTGAAAATATCATACTTTTGAATTGTATACATCAATATGGTCCGTGAAAGTTTACAATTAAAAGGGTTATCTCAAGATAGGAAACAATATGAAAAATAATTAAGAAAATGTCAAAAAGAGGGTGTGAAGAATGCATGTCTTTGACTACATTTTCTTGAAAGATGTATCATTTTGATAAACTAGAAGGTTCATGGATATCATGTTAATTATTTATTCTAGGTTTCGAATCTATTTAATTAATTAATTAAATATGCATTTTAGTAGTATTACATTTTCAATATGTAATTTTCCAAATTTATTTGTTGTGAATGATTGAAGCATATACCTCATTTTTTAAAACTATCTTTACATAGCATAAAACACACATGCTAATTAAAACAGGAGACAAATATCTTCCTCTTTTTTTTTTTTTTTTTTTTTAAATTCAACCAACAAATGTACTATTATTATAACTTTCATAGACCGAACAATGAGAGGCAAAAATTCAATGGCATGAAATTATTAATTAGTGAGTTGGTCAAAGATATTCTCGATAACTCTGCATTTTTTTATTTGGCAAATTAATAAAATATATTTTTGTTATGTATGCACCCGATAAAAAAGAATAAGGTGACACATAATACACACACTTTGTTATGATATTGTTAATTAGTGGATAAATTAATTAAAGATATTTTTGTTAACTTTGCATCCTATGAAAGCCATGCATGGTGGAAGAATAAGATGCGAAGCTACATGGACGGTTCTTGGATTATGTATTGATAGAGAAAGACTCTTAATTTATATATTTGCAAACTAACTTTCTGAATCACCATGTAATAAATTATTAATAACATAGGTTGTCACAACACAATTCATCTAAACATGATTAGCCACTTTAATTGTCTTAATTATAATAATAATAATGGTTCCAACGTGACTTGAAGTTTGGGGCACAAACTAATTAATTAATTAATCCATTTAATTAATTATTTGTTCCAGATGTTTGGCAGGCTTTGGTACAATAGCCCCACTTCCTACCTCTCCCTTAGGGCAAGAATCTCTCTGCATGCACTTATTCTTCATGCACAATTTATTTATTTATTTTTATTTACAGTCCAATTGTTTATAAACAATATTTATATTGTTTTAATAATCTTAATTTTATCAAGATAATAATGTTAGAATTAATTAACGTATTTTATATAAAGTTTGTTTTAAAGTCTGAATTTCATTCTAATTTTATTATTGAAAGATATATGAAAAGAATAATGATATGACATTTTTATACAAGTATATATTTTTGGTTGAAGCAACTTCTTCATTTAAAGCTTTTACAAACAATATAATAAACATGTACTTTAATAATTTTAGAGTATCTAAAGATGCTTAACTATATTGTATGTTTTTTCTTGAAAAAAAAAGGTTATTTTTTATGTGACATGTGATTTTATAAATTGCTTCAAAAATTAAAAAAGTTTGTATTGTATGTATAAGTAGTTATTCTTCACGAGTTGTTTAATATTGTATTAATTACAAGAGAGAATATAAAAGGTCGGAGAAAAAGAAGCAACTTGTTGATATAATCTTGTTATTTACTTAACTGAGTTTATCAATAAATATTTTTTTTTTTCTATATATATACATTTTTTTAATTTTAATATTATATATATATATATATATTTGATATTTTAAAATTTTTATAAATTTATCTTGATACCTCTAAAATATTTTTTAAGATTTGTCACTGTCTATACGTAAAAATCTTAAAATTGACATGACTTTTTTTTTTTTTTAAATTCTTAAATTTATGTGGCGACGACACAAGTTCAAAATCAACAATATATTTGAACAAAAATACATTACAGATGTTTTGATAGAAATAGTACTTTCTTAGTTGAAATAGAAACTCTAATTAAAATAAAAACTATTTTGATATTTAAAACAAGTAGATTATCTATCTATATATATATATATATATCAAAAGAACTAATAATTCTCTTAACCTTAGAATGCATTTATACGTTATACATATAATTAAAATAAACAAAATTAAGGTAAAATTGATTTACCTATAACTCTAAGTTCCCACGTTATTAAACTTTTGCATTTATGTTGATGCACATGCCCATATGACATTTTCATACTTCATTGCTGATGTAATTCTTTCTTGACCTATATCATCAAGTGGTGGATTGATATTGATGCATCATCAAGAAAATGCTGAGATTTTTAATACTATGATTGAGATGTGGTAAAGTGATTTTCTTTTTAACAATGGAGTTATTAACAAGTTTTTGATTCCCTGATAATTGAGAAAGGTAGACCTACGTTGGATGCCAAATGCCAATAATACATCATGTGACCACGTTACATGTTTCAGAGGGAAAACAAACCCTAATTTTTGGTCAAAGTGGGACCAAAATTCCAGAACCCACGTAACTCTGTCATAAAACGTTTTAATTAAACCACTTCATCTTAAAATGGAAAATTCAAGACCAAGAAAAGTTTATCATTTCAAAGTTTCAAAAAATTAAACCTACATTTTGACGAAGTAACATATATTAAATCTAAAATAAAACACCAAGAATAGAGAAAACAATCATTAATGTTGATGTTAAAACCAGGTATGTTTTTTCTACACACATTTTAGATGAAATTAATATTTTAATGTCTATAGAAAGGAAACTCTGCAGTGTTCGTGGGCCATTATCCTTTTCGTGAGGGATACTGTTGGTACCTTGCATCACCAGCACTTGTGTAATACATTTCACAATTTTATGTCTTCTCCTGTTATAGTGACATGTCCTACATATATATTATATAATTAATATTTAACTTTTCTAACATGTATAATTTGTGTTATGACTTCTATAAAAATTACGTTAAATGTTATATTTATTAATTTCCTGGTCAATGATTGAATTCATCAGTTGACTGTGTAAAAAAAAAACCCTTTAGGTAATCATTAAATAATTTAACATCGTTTGCACTTTTATTTCCGAAAGTTTCAATTTTTTTTTTTGGAGTATACAAAATCTGAATCAATTAGCACATGAATAATGTTACAGCACTTGTTTTGTACTTTTTTTTTACTCTTGTTCATGGTATGATGCAGTAAGGAAGTGGCACGTGTTGGAGATTCGAAACTTGAAACTGTGTGTGCCCACACCGAACCGTAGGATTTTCAGGTGGGTGAAATTAAAAGGGGCATATTTTTTTCCCCTTTGCATGGGAAGGACAAACACACCCATTACATAGTACAGTGCTTATGTTTTTTGTTAGTTAAAGCACAGAACAAAAGTCATAATATACGAGCTAAATTCGTTTCATGTTTACTGTTCTCACTTCTCTCTCTAAGTTTAGACAGAGAGAGAGAGAGAGAAAGAGGTGATGTGTCTCTATTTGAGCACAGTACATATATAGTAGCTGGAGGTATAATCAGTTGCAACTATTCTATAGAGTAATCAATTCTTCGGGTGGTGGGGTAGTTGCCGGCTGAGGCAGTTGGACAAGGATTCGTGAGCTTTGTCTCAAACTGTTTTAGAAAGGGTTCAGTTTTGTTTTGATTATTGGGGTGGGGTGCTTCTTCTGCTTCTTTTTCTTCTTCTTCTTCTTCTTTTTCTTCTTCTTCTTCGTTTCACTTTGTTTTTGCTTCACAGAACAAGATAGTATTCATCGTTGCCGCTTCAATCTATCCGAGGTTAGTCAAGTTGTTCTTATCTCCAATTTTTGTGGTGGTGGTGGAATTTAGGATTTTGTGTGGTGCGTTGTGGTTTAGTCGCGTAAATGGCAGATTCTCTTGCTGGATTGGATGCCCTTTTACTTAAACTGACCCAGATAGTGTTTCTGGAAGAATATAAGCGGAGTTACGTGTTTTATGCAGATGGTGAAATGCAAATGGGGTATTGATTCGTAGTATGTTAATGGGGGTATTGATTCAGTATGAAGATGGGTTATGCGTTGTTTATCTGCAGGTTGCGTGATTCTAATTTTAGCAAGTAATGAGAGAGTAAAGAAACAAATTATGCAATATTTGCCTCCCTCTTTATTCACTAAAATTGTACATAAAGAAAGGTTGGTTCTCTGTTGTTAGTATATGATTGAAACAAGTACTGCATCGTAATCAACATCTTCAATATACCAATGGAGAAATATTTTAACGATATACTGTAAATGCACATTATTAACCAACTTCACTACCTTTCTACCAGCAGTGGTTGAAGTCTCCCTTTACAAGCTTCTGAATTCCAAATATTTAGCTTCATCATACCATAACAATTTTGAACAGGAGCGAAGAGTTTTTCTTTTTTCCTTATTCTTGTTATTTTGTTTTTGGGAAGATTCCGCAAAACATTCTTCACTGTAGAAACCTGCTAAAGGGTTTATTGTGACTTTTTGTACTGTTGATTTTAAGACTGATAATGGTGGTTGTACCTGTTTCAGAGATCACCACGGGGCACAATAGTGTCATAAAGGCGCTGAAGGCAGAGATGAATTTCCTTATTATATCAGTGAGTGATACATTTAACCTTTTAAGGGAAATAGAATCTTCATTGGAGCTATCCAAATAAATCGGTGAGAATCTGCTAGACATGGAGGACAGTGAAAGGTAATATTCATAGACACTCCTTCTCTGCCTCATTTATGCCCTTGTGTTGTGTATATTTTATGTTGTTCTGATTAAGCGTTTTCTGTTCTGCGTGTCTGCATATGTTGTCTCTGTCTTGTAAAGTATAGGTTTGAAGAGAAGTCCTTTCCAAATGGGGATGTCTACATTGGTAAAATGAAGGGCATACTTCCCCATGGAAGAGGAAAGTACACATGGTCAGATGGGGCAGTTTATGAAGGTGATTGGGTAGATGGGAAAATGACGGGGAAAGGAGTGATTACATGGCCAAGAGGATCAAAGTACGAGGGTGAATTCTCTGGGGGTTACCTTCATGGTCATGGCACCTTTACACATTCTACCGGTTGCGTTTACACCGGAGGGTGGAGGATGGATGCTCATCATGGGATTGGCCGGAAAACATATTCAAATTCAGATATATATGATGGTTTATGGAAGGAAGGAATTCGTGAAGGGTGTGGAAGGTATTCTTGGGAGAATGGAAATGTATATATTGGGAATTGGAAAAGTGGTCAGATAAATGGAAGAGGGGTTATGAAGTGGTCTAATGGTGATATTTTTGATGGTTGTTGGTTAAATGGACTTAAACAAGGATCTGGAGTGTATAAATTTGCAGATGGGGGGCTTTATATAGGGACATGGAGTAAGGGCCTAAAGGATGGAAAAGGAACATTCTATCCTGCTGGTAGTAAACAACCATCTCTGAAGAAGTTGTGCTCTCTTAACAGTGATGATAGTAGTTTGTTATCTAACACAGAAAATCATAAGCCTCCAAAACAAAAGTTTACACGCAGTTTTTCTGAAAAGATTTCAGTCAGTGGTAGATCAAAAAGTTCACGTCAAATATCACATAGGACTTCATCATTAGATTCAAATTTTAGCCTCCACAATCCTTCTGTAGATTGCATATGTCGTGACTCTTCATCCTCGTTATCACAGACCTTTAGTGAAAGTCAATCTGAGACCTCATTATCACCCTCTTTGGTTTATGAAAGGGAATATATGCAGGGAGTTCTAAATATGGAGAGAATTAGGCATTATTCAGAAATGCCACATAAAAACAAACGGCAGAATAAGTTTAGTGTGAAGCAGGTTAAGAAGAGTTCATGGATTGATATTTTTGGGGGCCGCCGGAGCTATTATTTGAAGCTTAATTTGCAGCTTGGCATCAGGTAAATTACATGATCTAACATTTCCATTCTAACCTATTTCTAAACAATTGATATAGTATCTGTTGCCAGTATTATCACCATTCTTTCTGCTGCATTATACTTGTTGTTACTTTATATCAATGTTAATGTGTCTGGTTTATTCCATTTGGTATTTTGTTCAATATCAAGGTTTGATTAAAGAAATTTGGCTGAATTCTCAGGTACACTGTTGGAAAGATCACACCAGTGCCTGCACGTGAAGTTCGGTCATCTGATTTTGGAGATCGAGCTAGGATAAGGATGTACTTCCCCAAGGAGGGTTCACAGCTGACTCCTCCACATTGTTCTATAGATTTCTACTGGAAGGATTATTGCCCTATGGTCTTCAGGTATTTATTAACTACATGTACACCTGAAGAGTTGTATTGTATGTTTAGCATAATTTATTGGAACCTTTTCCATATGGCTACAGTGGGATCAATTAATTTCGAAGTTGTAAGACATGACAGCATTAGCTTCTCTTAAATTTTTGTTTGGTGTGTTAGCTTATAAAACTAATAGTACATCTTAATTTATTTCCTATGAAGAACTTCCCAAATGGAGAATCAATGTTGAAAGTTTAGCCCAACCCCTTCCTTAGGTATAAATAAAACAAGGAAATTTGACCAATTTTAATGTAAAAATTGTCATTATCAAAACAATATACATGAATTCTTGATAATATGAATTTGAGATTATGGTGGTATATTAGAGTGAAAGAGTGCTCAGTCAAGGCTATGGTTAAGAAGCACATTATATTTCAAGATGTATTTATTGGCTGAATCAACATAAACAAACCTTTATTTTTAAATTAGCATTTTGACCATTAATGAATTGAAGGTTTCATGTGCTTGATTTATGTATGCCTCCCCATAATTTTTTCTTGTGCTTTCTTTGCATAATTACATTAGCATATATTTCCAGGAATTTGAGAGAGATGTTCAAATTAGATGCTGCAGAGTACATGATGTCCATTTGTGGTGATTCTGGTCTAAGGGACATATCTTCACCCGGAAAAAGTGGCAGCATCTTCTTTCTTTCTCAAGATGATAGATTCGTGATAAAGACACTGAAAAAATATGAACTAAAGGTTTGCAATCACCCATTTTTCTTCCTTCATGGATCAAGAACATTTTCGCATTAATCGTCTTGTGTTGAATTCAACAACTGGTATATGAGTTCAACTTTTTAAGAGTTCTGAAGTTGTATACATAAGCATATTAGAGGGCATATACACAATAGAGTGATATACAATTCCATTGGTACCAGCTACCCAACCCCACAAGACAAGTAATGCTTGACAGTGCCACTAATCTGATTACAAAATTTAAGGACAAGATTCAACGAAATCCATACCAAAAGGGCTTGCTTAAGCCATTTGGATGGAAGTTTTCTGTAGAGAAGTATTTTTTTTGTTATATGGAGGAAAGATAATTTGATGACAATTTTCAAGGACAAAGTTCATGAAATCCACTGCCAAAATATCTAAGAAGGCCACATTATAATGCACCTTTTCTGGATAGACATGTTTTTGGGGTGAAAAAATATTTCTAGACTGAAATAGATGATGGATATCTTTCTGACTCCTGTAGTTCCGTAGACACCATAAATACTTCTAGTTCTAGTGCCTATAACCTAATCACAAGTAAAGGCAAAGTTAATCCAATTCCAAAATGGCTCATCAAAGGATGGGCTCTTCTGGTAAAAAGTTGTTCATATGTTTGTTAAAAAGTCACTTCTAAGGAGAAATTAATGATTGCCTATGTTTCCATCTTTCACCATAAATTATGAACTTGATTTACCCAATTAAGTGAAAATTCCAAAGTTCATGGTTATGTAAATACACTTTTTCTTTTTTTGTAGGTTATGCTCAATATGCTTCCCAAGTACTACCATCACGTAGGAAGTTATGAGAATACTCTTATTACAAAGTTCTTTGGTCTCCATCGAATAACACTAAGAGGTGGGAAAAAGGTATTACCAAATATCCATCTCTAGCTTCTTTTTAATTGGTACTTCATATATAAATATCCTTGTTTTCCACTATGGCAAGTGAGAAAAGGATTGGTTGGTGTTGCTGTTGGATAAATATTTCCTTCTCTCTTCATTAGGTGCGCTTTGTGGTCATGGGGAATATGTTCTGCACAGAATTGCATATTCACCGTCGTTATGATCTGAAGGGGTCTTCTCAAGGAAGATATACAAAAGAAGAAAAAATTAATAGCAATACAACACTGAAAGATCTTGATCTAAAATATGAATTTCATATGGATAAAAAGTTACGAGAATCCCTATTCAAGTGAGTTCCTACTATTTGAAAGCTATTTCTGTTAAAAGTTACTATCTTACATGAAATTCTGGTTGGTTTCTATATCTACTCCCCACTTTTGAAACAGATAATGATTTTTCAAAGTGTTAATGCAAAGATATGGTGGATTATCTCTAGTTTGAATCAAGCTTCTTGTTTGATCCTGCTACCATAGCTTTTACTGATTAAAATCTGGTTAATTTCCCAGATTTATGAAAGTTGTCTCTGTTCATATTTTCAAATTGGAAAGATTTACTTCTGAACTTTTACATTAGGATCGGCAAACCAAATTGTGATCAACATGGAGGTGTTGCATTAGATATAATTAGTGTTGGCTGATTGAATTTGTTATGAAACTGCTGTTGAAGATTCTACTTCTTTCTGGGAATTTTCGTGTTTGCCTAAGCGCAGTGACAGATCTACGTGTACATGAGGGTGTGTAAGCGCACCTGGTTTTGTTAAAATTATTACCAAATAGGCTAAGCGTATATGTTCTAATATATTTATCAGGACAGTTGTTTTGGAATACTCATTGACTGAAGGATCTGTAAGCTGAGCTTCTAGTTATGATACAAATCTGTTTTTTTCTGGTGCAGACAAATTTCTGTAGACTGCATGTTCTTGGAGTCTCAGCACATAATTGATTACAGTCTTCTGTTGGGATTACATTTTAGAGCCCCGGAGAATCTGAAGGCCTTAGTTGAACCTTCCAGACTAATGCAGCCTCAATTGAGCTTAGCTTCTGAAGATGGTAAATACCTTCTAATGATGTCATTTTAGAGCTTAATATGGAAATTCTCCTTCAAAAATTAGTGATTTTAGAAGACTCCTACTTCTTTCTGACTTGGTTTTCTTTACCAGATGCACACAAGCAAGGGGAGCAGTTGATAATTCCCAAAGGCTTGTTATTGGTTGCTCATGAACCCAGCTTTGTCAACACTGCACCTGGACCCCACATTAGAGGAAATACATTGAGAGCATACTCCATAGGTGACAAGGAAGTTGATCTTTTACTTCCTGGTACTGCAAGGTATCTTCTGTAACTTTATTCTCTATGCTTCCTTTTTCAATAATATTCATTAATCTATCACCTTTACAAGTATCTTCTTTCACTGCACTTTCTTTAGTAACAATTCTTAGCAGAAAGAGTAATAGTACTTTGACACACATTAGATTCATTTGACACACATGTTCTGTTGTGTTGCATTGCATTGCAATGATACATATCATATATGAAATGGTGTGTGTGTTACTCAGGCTACGAGTGCAATTAGGAGTAAACATGCCAGCTCAAGCGACACGCAAGGTTCAGGAGGACAAAGTGGAGGAATCAGAAGTAGAGCTTTTTGAGGTTTATGATGTTGTCCTATACATGGGCATAATTGACATATTGCAGGAATACACTGTGAAAAAGAAACTTGAGCATGCCTGCAAATCATTGCAATATGATCCTATGACTATATCAGTCGTCAAACCCAAGACTTATGCTGAACGTTTCATCAATTTCATGGAGAAAAAAGTTTTTCCGGAGCCAGAGACTCCTTGAAATGTATATTTTACCTTTTCTTTTTTGTTTAAATACTTCTTTGTAATCATTTTGTTACTTATATTTTACATATTTCTTCATGCAAATGTGTATTCACTTCAATTTCCAAAGAATGAAATTAAATTACTTTTTCTTCTTTTGCATTACTTCCTGATAATGCTGAAATATTTCTTATATCAAACATTATAAATAACCATTGTCTTTCATATTGATATACTCTTCTTATTACCATGTACGACATGTTCTGAGGGTTGTCGGAATGAGAGATGTTGGGAAAGGAGAGAAAAAAGGGAAACAAGTTCCACTGAATAGTAGTAATAAAAAAAGTTCAACACTAAAATCTGCTATAGTAAAGGAGAAACTAAAGCATGGATTTAGGAGATATTTGTTTACACGAATTAGTCAAAGAATTGGGACCAAAGCAGTAATAAAAAACAAGAACAGAATGTGCTAAAACCACAAAAATACAGTTCTCAACTTCCACAGGTTAAGTTGCCTGAATGCTGAGCCTTTGTTAAGATCTACCGGAAAAAAACAAAATATGGATTTCCATTTAACAAGAATAATTAATCTTCTTTCTTCTGTAGTTGCTGAATAATCAGTATATCTTCATTTTCATCTCTGTTTTGACACAATTCAGATGTAATGTAATCCCTCTCCACTTTTCTGACAAAAGCACCAGGACAGGAACTGAAGAAACAAAAGCAACAAAGGTTAAAAAGATAAGTATTTTACAATTTACCGTATATGTATGCACCAGTTTCGTTATAGAGATTCTTTGAAGAAAAAAATAAATTAAAGTGAACTTCTTTACAAATTAATTTGTGCTTTTTTGTATAAATTGTTAAATGTTTTTATAGTTTCTAAAATACCTGTTGTTAAGAAGGATGAACCTTGCTAGAAGAAATGACTGAGTTAACTGAGGCCTCAATGGTGTATCTCTTGGAAGCAACAGAAGTATCACTTTCCTCCATTTTTCTTCCACTCTCAGCAGTTTCAATGAAGTTATCAACTCCAGTTTTTGAGATTCTCTCAACCTCTTCTTCAAAGTACCTAAACTCTTCCATGGCACTTTCCATGATGATCCTATCAAAGTGATCCTCTGCTTGCTGCATAATAGCCTCTGCTTCTTCCACCTCTTTCTGTTGTTCCACAGCTACCCATGCCTTGTATGACTCAATCTCAAACAGCTTCACTAGGTCTTCTGTTGTGAAAAGATCAAAACTTTTGTCATGCAAAGGTTGATCTGAGAGAAATGTGAACTGGGAAATGAGGGTTTCCATTTTTCTTGAGAGTGAATTGATGAAGCAGATGTCAGTGGTGAGTCATATATACAACAAGCATTTGTCTTTTTACAACGTTAAAAAAAAATTGGCACTGTTGGGTCACGTGGTTCCTAACACATGTTGGACAAAATCTTAGTGTAAATTCTTGTGGGACAGTGAAACCAGTAACATAAGACATAATCATTAGCTCTTTTTATTTGGATATATTATAAGAAAAAGAATTTCACGAGCTTCATTTTATGTTAGATAACATAATTTTTTCATGCAACAGACATTATTATTATGATGTGAAAAAGGCTTAGATAACCGTTGGAACACCTTTTCTTCTGATTTATCAAAGGCTAGTGAATGAAGCTTTCTCATTTATGAAAGACTTGACTTTTCTGATATAAGGGCAATTTTATTCACAACTTGATTTTGATGGATTGTTAAAAAATATATAAAATATCTAATGCTTTTTGTTATTTTCATGAAGTATAATAATACTTTCGATAACTTCTCAAAAGATCTTATGGTTTTTGTTATTAAAATAACCCAATCTGTTTCTTAATTACTTAAACACAGATTCTAAAATGTTTATTAATGAACTGCATAAAGTAAGGCATAATATGCCTTTTTAATCAACAGTGGTATTCACAAAAATGTGAAGAGCAAAAGAAGCTATTTTCAGCAACAAGCAGTGCGAGTTGCTTTTTTTAAATGCTCTAACGGTTTTATGCTATTTTTTGTGTTGTTTTATCCATTAGGGTAACCACAGCAGTGGAATATCTTAACGATGTGCTTGTAACTGTTATCTTATCTCTTAAATCATGAATAAATTTTAATTTCAGTTTTCTTTTCTTATAGTTTTCAAAAATAGTCCAATAAGGACAGTTTATTAAATAATGGAGTAATTTTTTTTTTTCAATTAGACTAAATTTGGTAAACAAACTTGAATAACAATTAAGAAAAAAACAGTAAAATTGATTATAATCTTGTCAAATATTATATTATGATGAAATTAGAAAAAAACAAAAACAAATCTCACGTATCTGATTCACTCATAAACTACTATTATTAATAAGATACGTTTTACGTTCCTATAAAAAAAAAATAAAACATTAAAGGCGGGTTTTAATTTTTTATATTATTTTTGTCACTCTAAAATTTAAACTTACTTTTTACATTTATCTGCAATCTAAATACATTTTCTTTTATGTTATGTTAGTAATATTTATATATTAAAAATCTAACGTTGATAACAATCTTAACATATTGTTTTTAATTACATAATTTACGTGATAAAATTTGTATTCATATAAATTGTTTTTCATAGTTATTATTTACATGACTTTAAATTTTAAAAGGAAAATATATGGGATGTTTTTGTAAGATATGTAATATATTTACAATTTTAGTGAAACATGAAAAACATTTTAACAAATTATTATTATTATTATTATTATTTAAGTATTTACTATATATTTTTATTTTAAAATATATAGTTTTATGTTAATTTAAAATTTTCTTTAACTTAAATTTGTAACAATCAAGAAAATATAATATTTTTACTATTTTAATTCATACCAGTTAAGTACTAAATAAATCTCATCATATAAATGAGAGAAAACATATATAATCATACAAGTACAAGTATAGTGTGGGGACAAACCCTTAAGATTTATAAAAATACATAACTTATCAACATATTTTTACTCCCATGAAAATTAAATAACTATATCATCTTCTATCATCTTCTATGTCTATATACATTAAACCAAAATACATAACTTCAAGTATCATCCTCAACCTACTTACTAGCATCACCATCACTTATAGTCTCGTTTGCTCACCTAATAAAAATAACCATTACAACAAACAACCAACAAACAAAAGAGAGTAAATTAATGGTAACTTAAGCATACATAAACATTTATGGCATAAAGATCTATAACAATAATCTAACAGACCAAGTTAGCCAAACAACAATCCACACACACACGCAATCTAGTAGAGTATAAGGATAACTTCTAAATAAGTGTCCTTAGCAAATGCATAACACTAGACTCACTTGTCATATCCTTCCTCCTTACAACATTCAATCATTGTATCACATTTTATTGACCTTGGAACACTTCCTTGAATCATTCATCTCCATCACATAACTTATCTCTTAATAATTTCCTTTTCAAATAGAGCATATTTGAAACTTATAAGCTTGTCTAGTGAGAACAAACATTCAGTTAACGAGCAATCCTTGGATGTCCACTTGCTTAGCAACCAAGTGTCTCGTTAAGTGAGTCCAACACTCGAACTAAATTTAGGATAATTCGCAAGTGAGAATAAACTCGCTCAGTGAGCAAGTCTCCCTTTCTATGACTTTCCACCAAACTAGTGGTTGGCGTTCACTCAGTGAGAGTTTGCTCTCTCAACAAGCAGGCTTCCTCTAACTCTCTACCAAACTATTTTTTGATCGTCACTTAGCGACAATGGGGTTCGTCGAACAAGTTTACATAACACTACAACAAAATTATGCAAGTTAGACTATGCCAAAATACCAAAAACCCATCCCATGTTTCACAAAGTCATAAACATACAAATTTCATGTTGAAACACCTCAACTTAGCCAGAATCATCACATTCACCATACATACAATATGAAATCCTAAATTTCATAACATACACGTAGACATGAAATTGAAAACCTACATTTCAACTCACTCACAACACATTAACATGATAATTGGTCACACAATTGTCATCTCATAGACATAAAAAATTAATAAGACGAAATCAAACATTAAATAGTTAAAATTAGCTTCCATCACCTCAGACAAACCCTCTTTCTCAAGTTGTTGCTCTCTATAGCTCTATATAACACAAGTTCACCTAAACAATCAATAAAAAACATCAATTAGAGTTATAAACATAACATCATGATCCCACATGCAACCCAAGAACTAAAATGCCTAAAAAAAGACAAAGCGAAAACTTATTATATTCGACTTTTCGAATGATTATGTAAATCTTCTCATTGGAAATGATCCTACGCCTATGATTTTTAATAAAATGAAGATTGGGATAAGAATTGAAAAGAAAATCCAAAGAAAATGTTTAGAAATGAGATGATGGTTTTATAGAAGTAAACTTCAATAATTAAAATTTTTTGTTAAAAGATGTTTTTCTTTTTATAAAAACTATCACTATTCTAAAGTCAATTTTTAATTTCTCACAAAATTTAAATAATTTTATTAATTCATTATTTAATATATTAAAAAAATATACATTTAAATATTATTTATTTAGTTTTAGTATAGGGACAGCTAAACCAATGAACTATTAATCAATAATTTCAGTTATTCAATTATCGACCCAATTTTTTCAACAGTTTTACAAATTGATTATCAATTAATTGTTTTGTTGTTTAAAATATTTTAATAAATATGTAAAATTTTAAAGAAGTTATTGAAAAATTTAACCCTATCAACTTTCACAAGACACAAATAAGTATATACATTTGAAAAAAATATTAATTTTAGGTCTCCTTAAACTCACAAGTAGTTTGTTTTGTTTTTTGTAATTTTAACTTTTAAATTTTAGAAATTTAACAATTTTATTGACATTAATTAATTGAATTATTTTTAACGATATCTTAAATCAACATGTTAGATCCAACATTATAAAAAAAAAGTTTAAAATAAAACAAAAAAAAGTACAATTTATTTAATCAGTGATAGATAAAAAATAAAGATAAGAATTAATTAACAAAATATACAAAACGAGAGGGAAGTAACGTAAAATTGAGATTATAGAGCCAAAGCGCACCCTAGCTAGCTCCATGGTACAAAGAGATCGAAAGAGTGGATAGAGAAAAAAAAAACATTGTTGTTTTGTGGAGAGAGAGAAGAGGCAACGCAATGCGGAACAGAGGTGTGTCAACGTTGTTACTCCTGTTTTTCTTCTTCTTCTTCTCAATCAATTTGGTTCCTTCTGCTCTCGCTATTTGGCTTACCGTGCCCGCCACTGGTACCAAGTGCGTCTCTGAAGAAATCCAACACAACGTCGTCGTTTTGGCCGATTATGTCGTTATACCCAGTGATCATTCCCAGAATCCCACCCTCGCCGTCAAGGTACCCTTTTTCCCTTTCATTCTCACACCCTTTTCCGATTTATTTCCTGGGTCTTTATTCAATTGCTCGTTGCTTTCTTTCCCAGCCAACTTTTATTTCCTGATTTTTTTCCAATTTGTTATTTGGTTAAGAAATTTTAGGTTCAAGTGAATCTGCTTCCTTGATTTGCGTGTCGTGTGCCTGTTGTGAATCTCGATTGTTTTGGAGGGGGGTATGTTTTGTCGTGGATTTGTTATTATTGTTCGGTTTGGAAAATTATCATGTGTGTTGGTTGGTTGGCTGGTTGTATTGTTCGGTGGTCTATGTTGATTGCTGTCTTTGGTACTTTGGAGAGGTGAAAAAACGTTTGACACTTTGCAGAGGAGCTGTTTGCTTAATTGATTAGTTGGGAGTTCATTTTTATTTTGATTTGTGGACGTTAATTTTATGTTTGTCTTTAGGAATTTGTTATCCTATTATCTATTATCTTGTGTCGATCATGAAATCTTTTATGATATTTTACACCGTGCGTGGTTATACTTGTCTGTGGTGTTATAATGCTATGAATTTCGAGTACATTGTTTTGTTGAATGTAGTTTTTGTTACGTAAAATTTCTTGGAATATGGTTGTGGAGTGGAGCCTGAACGGTTTAGGTGTTTTCTCTGGAGAATACACTTGCTAAGCAGTCCTAAAGTTCACAAAAACACCAAGTGAGTGTCAATTATGTGCAACGTGACGTGATCCACAATGATCATGCCTATTTAATGGGTCTCTGTTCTATAATGATTGGCTACGGGCTTTCTGGAATCTAGAATTTTGAATTCAAGGAGGACGTGGGGATAATGGAGCCTCGATCACATTTGAAAAGAATCTAGAATCTCTATTTACCGGGCCTGAAGAGGGTTCTAGACTCACAAGCCCTTTAAGCCCCAAGAGGGATGGTCTCAGACTGTGATGTAATGTGGTGGTGAGGCCAGCCCCTACTAGACATTGCTCGTGATGGACACTTCTTACATAGCCATTTATTCTGGTTTGATTCTTTGCCTGACGTCTCTAATGAATAATTTGCTTCTGGAGATCTGGTGGTAATGGAAAGGCGAAAAGACTTAACATATATGGTTGCCTACATAATGGTGATAATGTCTTCCGACATGGTTCCTAGAGCAGTATTCTTGCTATGCTTAGTGGTTGGCAAGATGAAAGATGATAGCAGAGTTTAAGACTTTAATGCTGTTTGGAACTGATAATATCTGTCATGTTAGAAGTATGTAGTGTGGTACAATAGGGAGTTACATGTGTCGTAATTTATGTTTGGACAGAGAATAATCTCTATAGGAGTCATAAGACACCCTTTGCTGCATTGTGTGAATTCTGTGATTCTGTAATAAAAAACCACCAATTTGTCAATTTGTGTTCTGTTAGATACCCTAGCTACATAAATTCACACAAAAAAAATTCCTAGTCCGAACAGAAATAAGGTTGAATAATTATGAAAAACGTTTACTTCGAAACATTCTACAGTTCTACCAAGTAATGTTGTTTAGTGTTGCTTGTGTCTCTTTGTTATCAAGATGTAATTCTGGATGGCTCTTGAATGACAACCTTCTAATTTCAGCTTGTTAAAAAGGTCTATTTCTTCTCTCTTGGTTTCTAATAGTAATATGTTTTCTTTAGGTAACATCACCATATGGAAACAATCTTCATCACAAGGAGAACACAACTCATGGTAATATCGCATTTACTACTCAAGAGGCTGGAAACTACCTGGCATGCTTCTGGGTGGATAGTCATAATCAAATAGTTGGTGAGGTTAATGTAAACCTTGATTGGAGAATTGGGATTGCAGCCAAGGACTGGGATTCAGTTGCTAGAAAAGAGAAGATTGAGGTAAATGTCCAAGGGATATGCATAATTTTTTTGAATCTTCCTATGCTATGAATATCTAGTACAAAAACAAAGCCTAATCCACTAGAAATATCCCGTAGATAGAACTTAATTGTTGGTTAGCATTAGTTATAAAAAGAAATCTGTCAAGCCACTGTTTTAAAATACATTAAGCTGAAAGCATTTAGTAATTGCATGTGAATCGAAAAGATTTGGATCCTGTCATGTTCCGCCCAAGTTCTGAGAACAAAAAACACTAAAGAATGTGTAATGGGCCCCACACAAACAACGCTGAGTTCACTACTGTTGTTTTTGTATCTTTCTCTCTCAGAGCATAAGAACACGAGAGGATCCAAATCTGAATGCTTCTCTTTTCTAATTTATGTATCATGTGATTGACGCCTAGGGAGTTGAGCTTGAGCTGAGAAAGCTAGAAGGAGCAGTGGAGGCCATCCATGAGAATTTGCTTTATCTCAAGGGCAGGTAATTCCTATTACATCAACATAATCAATCCCCTATGAAGAGTTTATTCCAATTTCCTTCCTAAACTTTTCATATATATGATTTTTCTTTCGGGTTATTTGTTCAGGGAAGCTGAGATGAGGATTGTGAGTGAAAAAACAAATGCTAGGGTGGCATGGTTTAGCATTATGTCTTTGGGTATCTGCATTACTGTTTCAGGTTTGCAATTGTGGTATCTGAAGCGGTTCTTCCAGAAGAAGAAGCTTATATAGATTATGCTATTGTTAGTTTAGTGGTACAAAGAACATTTAATACTTAATTTTTTTTTTTATGAACACTACTTCAAGTGTTACACAGAATTTTTTTATACCATAAGTAGAGTTTCTAACTTTTGTCATCCACGGATGATTACTACAATGAATTGTCTTGTATGATTGGGATATGAAAAGCGGCTGATAAGAGAAGATTTTTAATGAATGAACTAGGGTATAAGGTGGGCTATCATATCTGTTTGTTGTTAGTTACCATCTTTATGCAGGGAATTACTGGGTAGGATAAGATCAGTAAGGAGAATTGCGTTGAAGCTTGACTGTTTCCATTGCTACTGCTGTTGAGGATATAAAGGCCTTTTGGGTTAATTTAGTGATAATATTATTTTGTTTGTTTGGCTAGAGGAAAGTAAACTATAAATACTATAATTTAGTGATAATATCATTCATTAGCATTGTTTTTTGTCTTGTCATAAAATTCTTTCGGTTCATTTGATCAGATACTACTCGTGCTCATGAATTAAGTCACAACAGATATTGAACACAGAATTCTATTAAATAGATTATGTTTTCTACTGTCTTGGATCATATCCAACATTTACGGCGATCTTTAGATTTGCATTAGAAATTCGTTGACGGGTTTATTTAGATTTATAATAATGAAAAAGTTATTATTAAACGTTAAATATATTTTTAGTTCTTAAATTATTTTAAAAATCATGTTTTATTCTTAATATTTCGTTCTTATCGACGAAGTTCATGTAAAATAAAAGTTATATTATAATTTATTGTAAAATATTCTGGACGAAGTTCATGTAAAATAACACATAAATTATATGTGATATAGTAACTGCTCTCTATGTGTTGTTTATTAGAGTGAATATTTTACATGAATTCATAAAATATAAGGATGAAATAGATGTATATTAATTTAGTAACTAAATACAAATTTTGATTTTGGAAGTGCTTTGAATATGAAAACCATGATAGTGCATATTTTCTTATAACTCTATTGGGATTTAATATGCAAAAATGAATAGAATAAAACATTGATATTAATAATAGCACAAATATATTTTATTCAAATTAATTGAAATTGAAAATACAAGTAAAAGAATCCTACAATTCAATTATACAACAAATCCAAATTTGAGAAGCCTTTAATCATTTAAATGTCAAGAAAGACGTCATATGATAAAGTCATTTGATGAAGTTTGAAAAAGCTTTCAAGAATTGTCTAAAAAGGTTAAAATCTTGAAATACCAATTCACCTCCTTTCTTGGTTTGTATATATTAGATGTATCATTTTTAACAATAACAATTATTAGGATCGAGTGCTTATTACTAGGCCAAAAGCTACAATCATTTGTCAAGGTGCAACTCTTTTTAGTTAAGAGTGTAATAGTTCAAGCACCACGATTCGATTGTAACTCGACCTATTTGATACATCAGTGTTAATAGATTATTTCAAACACATTAAAGATAGCAGTAAAGGTAAGAAAAGAAAAGGCAACAATTTTTGTACTAGTTCAATTCAAGATGAATCTACATCCAGTTTTCTTCTAGAAACCCGAGCTAGAAGATTTCCACTGTATCAAAGAGTTTACAAGAGTTACAAGTGCTCCTTAATAACTCTAAATCCTATGACATCAAGAACTTGATAACCCTATTAAGAATCACTCTTTAATGCAATGCTACACACAATTGCATCAAAAACATCACCTACACATTGATAACAATATACAAAATTAAGAAATACAAAAAGTAAATGAAATGGTTACACTTGGAAGTGGAGATTTTACAATCCAATCCTATTACCAAGCAAGAACTCTCAAAAGCTTATCCATCTTGAAGACTTCTTGGAAGAGCGTATGAAAACTCAGTAGATTGTCCTCCAAGAACTCAAGAATGTGTTTTTCCAATCTGCCAATTTTCTCTGATTTGAATAATAGCTTCATGTTTTCAAAATGAATCAAAGCTAGTTTAGAAGGAAGTCGTTGCTACAAAGATTAATGGATTATGATAGTAATCTAATCCATTATCGAGGTTATATTTTAAGTTCAATGACTCCGTCAAACAACTTAATGGATTAGATAAGTAGGTAATCCATTATTGTGCTTTTCTTACTTCCAGACTTATCTTAATCAATTGTGTTAACACTCTTAGCTTTGCTTACATTGATTCTAAGCATGCACTACCTATTCATATGAATGGTTTAAACTCATTATTAGTGGCAATGTTGAACCATGTTACTTGACTTTAGACGTCTTCAAAACTTCAATTGAGTGGGTCAGCTCCCTCTTTCAATAATCTCGCTCTTCTTCTTTTTTTATGATGGCCAATCCTACAAGAGAAACACAAGTACTTTTCTCCCCCTTTTGACATTAGCAAAAAGAACACAGGGGTGTGAAAGAACCAAACATGCAGGTAACAGTGGATAACAGAAGAATATGAAAGCAGAGATCAATATCAACTCTACATCAATAACAAGTAATCAACACAATGTAAGGCAAATATTTAACGGAGTACAGAGCAACTAATCATCAGAGTGCATACAAGTAGTTAAGGGTATTACAGTACAAGATTACTAACAAAGTTAATGCAACGTAAGGATTAAAATGCGAGAGACTAAGCCACTAAACCTTGTGAGGCAAAAAAGTGAAAATCCAACTAAAACATCTAAAAAAACATTCAAAACCGTTATTTACATTTGCTCCCAATAATTAGAACCCTCCTGTAATATTGAAGAGGCCATTGGAGAAGAGTGGTATTTATATGAATGAAGAGTAGGGATGAAGAGAATGTGATAGTCATGGTATGCATGTCATCATATAATTTTGTACCAGAGTAAAATGCAGTAGGTGTGGATAGGAAGATGGAATTTCAAAGTACAAGCAACATTGTTCAATCAATTTCCCAAAAAAAAAAAGAACATCATATACTTAATGTGCAAACCAAATACAAAAAAATTATATCATATTGGCTCAAAGTACAATCAATAATAGAAGAACAATCTTGATTCTAGAAGGTAGATGCATAGTTACTCCCCCTAGGAATAAGAATCAACACACCTATAGTCACTTTCTCATCATAAATTTTCAAAGATTGTAATGTAAAGAGTGTAAGTGAGAGATTGATTATCAAGGCATAATTTAACCAATTTAGTAGAAGATTAGTTGATTTGGAACTTGGCATACACAATTATAACATAGAAAAAACATACACACAACAATTTTGAGTAAGCAGAATTTTAACAGGTTATCTAAATAATCTAATCGATTATTAGAATAATCTAATTGATTAGTTTGTGCATACACACGAAAAACACACATTTTACTTCAAGCAAGTTATGTTTAGTATGTTAAAGTCATGCTTCTTTCTTTTTAGTGAACACACATGCAATAAATTCAAAATATGGAAGTACTTCAACCAACAATTATTCTCAATCACAATAGAAGAGAAAAGTTTCACCTTGGCAATGCCCAAAATTTGACCTTTGTTACTATCATCTTATGTAACATTACCATTGACTTTGTAAGATATCTTGCATAATTTTTTCACATTTCCTTTCATGTATCTTGAACATCCATTATCTAGATACTACATTGTTTTTCTTGCATCAAGAAACAACTACAACATAGGTTAAAGAGAAGATACATGTACCCAATTAAATTTGGGTCCTTTCATGTTAGTGGCTTGAAGTGTTGCTTTACTTATTTGTACTTTCCTTTAGGAACCCCAAAATTCTTAAAATAGCAAGAACTAGATGCATTACCAATTTCACAGTAGTAAAAGCAAATAACAAATGATCTTTTTCTCATATTAAGAAAACTTTTGGACTCTAATAAATTAATCTTGCCAGAATAGCCTATTCTTTCTCTATTAAGAACACTCCTATGGGAACCTAGTACTGCATCAAGATTTGATCTTACCATGGTGAACTTAGCAAGAGTCTTCATTAGGTATTCTATTTTTTCTAATTGTTTTAGACAGTTTTCACATATTGGCATACTTTTCCCATACTTACAACTAGAGTTTTTCACAACTTTTCTAACTCTTCCAAGTTGACTTTTAGATTTTCATTTTCCTCTTATTTTATTTTCCAACCATTTATTTTCTCCTTTGTACTTGTTATTTGAATATTGTATTTTTGTGGTTTCCTCGTGCAATTCTTTAAATACTTCAAGCAACTCACAATATTTATTTTCATCATCATTGGAATTAAAGTTACTTACACTGCTCTTGGAGGAACTTGATCCAGCCATCAGACATAGGTTTGTTTCTTCCTTAGTGCTCTCATCATATTCACTGGATGTGTTGGAGCCATTATCTTCCCAAGCAATGTAGGCTTTCTTTTTCTTGTGCTTTTCTACCTCATTCTTCTCTTCTAATTTTTACTTCAACTTGAGGACGGGACATTCAGGTTTGTTGTGTCCCATTTTGCCATACTCATAGCATGTTGAAGTAGTAGATTTTTCTTGCTTCTTGGAAGGTCTCTTATTTCCTGCAAAATTATTGTTAGTTTTGTTTTTATACTTTAGAAATTTTGAGAACCTTTTTACCATTAGTCTTAGTGCTTCAATGTCAGAGTTATAATCATCATCTACAGATTCAAACTTTTTTGAGTTGGATTTTGCAGCAATTTTTACAGTAATCTTCAAGGCAATGGTGTATCTCTTCTCTCCATCTTCTTCTTCATTGAGTCTTCCTAGCTACAGTTCATGTTCCCTCAATTTTCTAAAGAGAGCAGCTATGCTCATGCTATTGAGATCTCTTTATTCAGAAATTGCTGTTACTTTGGGTTGCCATGTTCTGCTTAAACTTGTCAGTATTTTGATGTTGAGTTCTTCCTTATCAAATGTTTTGCCAAGTGTCAAGAGGTGATTTACTATATGTGTAAATCTCTTCTGAACATCACATATGCTTTCTCCAATCTTCATTCTGAACATTTCATACTCTTGAATGAGAGTATTCTTCCTTAATCTCTTGACGTCATCTGTGCCCTCATGAGTCACTTCCAAAACATCCCACATTTCCTTAGTTGATTCATAAATAGAGACCCTGCAAAATTCATCCAAGGTTAGTGTAGAAGATATAATGTTCTTGGCTTTAACATCATAGTATGCCTTTTTGTTTTCATTAGAAGTCCAAAGAGAGAATTCTGTAGGGACAACTTTGCCTCCCACTATCTTAGTTGGTTAAAAAAGTCCATTTATAATAGCATCCCACACACTTTTATCATCAGCAAACAAAGGTGGTATGTTAATAGAAGCCCCTTCAACAAAGGTTTGAGATATATTAGCCATATCCAGGATTTTTCTAATCGATTAATATTCGATTAACTAGCTTTGATGCCAATTGTTAAAAATGATACATCTAATATATACAAACCAAGAAAGGGGGTGAATTGGTATTTCAAGATTTTAACCTTTTTAGACAATTCTTGAAAGCGTTTTCAATCTTCATCAGATGCTCTAATCAATTAACTAATACAGTGTTAATGGATTATTTCAAACACATTAAAGATAACAGTAAAGGTAAGAAAAGAAAAAGCAATAATTTTTGTACTAGTTCAATTCAAGATGAATCTACATCCAGTTTTCTTCTAGAAACCCAAGCTAGAAGATTTCCACTATATCAAAGAGTTTACAAGAATTACAAATGCTCCTTAATAACTCAAAACCCTATGACATCAATAATTTGATAACCCTATCAAGAATCACTCTCTAATGCAATGCTACACGCAATAGCATCAAAAACCACTCCTTAATGCAATGCTCTACATAATTGCATCAAGAACATCCCATACGTAGTGATAACAATATACATAATTAAGAAATAAAAAAAAGTAAATGAAATGGTTACACCTGGGAGTGCAGATTTCACAATCTAATCCTATTGCCAAGCAAGAACTCTTAAAAGCTTATCCATATTGAAGACTTCTTGGAAGAGTGTATGAAAACTCACTAGATTCTTCTCCAAGAACTCAAGAATGTGTTTTTCCAATCTCCCAATTTTCTATGATTTCATCAGTAGCTTCTTGTTTTCAAAATCAATCAAAGATGGTTTATAAGGAAGCCACTGCAATGAACAACTTAATGGATTAGATAAGTAGGCTAATCCACTATTGTGCTTTTCTTACTTCTAAACTTATCTTAATCAATTAAGTTAACACTCTTAGGCTTGACTTACGTTGATTCATACACTACCTATTCATATGAATGGTTTAAACTCATTATTCGTAAGAATGTTGAACCATGTTACTTGATTTTGGACATCATTAAAACTTCAATTTGAGTGAGTCAAATCCCCTTTCAACATAATTAATAATGTATAAAATCTTGATAATACTCCATACTCTTTTTATGTATTGTAATTGGAAACAATTAACTAGACACTCAACAAAATAGACATTTGAGCGCAAGTTTTTAGGAAAATGTGTGTAGCAAGAGATCGTAGACTCCATAAAATAAATAAATAAATAAATAAGTACCTACACTACACTCATAGGAGTGCGAGTTTTTTAAAAAAAGATAATTATCCTAAATGAAAAGGTTTTGAAAAATGACAAACTCTTGAATCAACCGAAGGATGTTTTAAAGCTCTATGAAAAAGTCGTAACTTTGAAGAGAGTGCTAGCCAAATTTATTGGTAGAACTAAAAAAATATGATTAAGTTGTTAAAATATAATACAATTCCTACAGAAAGATTTGACTTAAGTTATGAAAGCAATGTGCACGATAAGATACCTTGATTTTTCATTATTGTGGAAAATTGGTCTTGCACCCAATTACTTTAGAACCTTTTTAGGAAGGTTTATCCAATACTTCTATAACTAAAAAATGGCCCAAAAAAGTGTAGAATATAATGATAAGGACTCGAAGAATCTAAATGTAATTAAAAAATAATACACAAAAAACTAAAGTTTAATCAATTATAATATAAATGTACAAGACTTTATATCACCACAAGTAGCTAAAATCTAATTAAGTATAATTTCCAAGGTGATTATTATCATAGTTAATAAATCACATATATGTATGATATATACGCACACACTATGAATGCAACTTTTTTCTCTGAAAAGAAGAATAAAATTGAAAATGGTGCAATGTAACCATGAATAATAATCCTTTAAACAGGAAAAGAAAAACATTAGGATCTTCAGAGCATCTGCAATTTTCTAGAATCATGGAAGGGATGCTAAATTTATTCTCCAAATTTACTAAACCAAGACTCAATTTTCAAATGAAATACACCAAAATTGTAAACCAGAAAAAAAGTTAACCAAATTCAGAAGAAAATCGTCTTAAATTATGAAGGCATGAAGAAATAATAATAGCTTCTTGGTGAGCTTTATTTATTCTATTCTAACTACGTTACGGTTCATGTATCTGAACCTGCAAATCTCGTCAAAAAAGTCTTCGACACTTCTATGGCAGCTTTTCATCTCCAGAATCTTTATAACCATGCTCCTAAGACTTTTCCCGTACTTGAGCAATGATTCAAGTGTAGTCAGTTTCTGTTCAGCATTGAGAGGTGACCTCACTGTGATCACAACCTCCTCAAGAAATGGAATCACAAACCCTGAATCCACCTGTGAAATATTCCCATTAGATGAATTGAAATATAGAACAAGAACCCTTAATCAGAAGGGTGATGATGATGATGTTATGAACTTACATGTTTCAGACTGTTCTTCTGGCATAGTGCTGCAAACATGGCTCCATGGATATCAAACCTTTGCAGCTTTTGATGACTGTTGAAGAAGTCAACAAAATCAATCTCTGGAAAGGGTTGAAGTGCATCATAGTCCCCACTGAATTCAACCTTCATAAAGAGGTGTTTCACCTCACTTGCCATTCTCAACATTTTGCATATGGCATCCCAGCACCACTGAATTCCCCTCATAGACAGGAACTCCAGAGCTGAAAGGTTTCCAAAATCAACCATGTATACTCTCCCTGAAACCATATCAATTTAAATGAAAGTTAATTAAACTGAAAAAAAGGGGAAAAAACATAAATGCTTTTGGTATATTCTCAAATTAGAATTTCACCAAAATAATGTAATTATTCAAGTAATAAAGTTTTGCATAGAAGATCAGTATAGGTTATCAAAGACAAACTAATTCTAGATAGAAAAAACTATCTACCTTTTTCCTAATGAACAAACAATCCAAGAACACAAGTAGAGACACAAATAGTTTCATATCATATAATTGAGACAACAGTCAACAACAAACATATAAACATTAAAACAGTAACAACAACAACAACAACGAGTTAACTACCTGAGGTGTTGGATATGGAAAGTTCCCTCAAATGCTTGGTTTCAGGAACCCTAATCCAGCTACAGCCTTGTACCTCAAGGGACTCAATTTTGGGTGAAATCAGAGTGAGAGAAGAGTTCCCCATCCCGTAAAAATCCAGCTTACACTGCTCCAAATATGGCAATTCGATAGATAAGGATCTAACTCCTTCACATCCAAGCAGCAACAATCTAGTGAGAACCGGACATGTGTGAAGCACCGCAATCAGCACATGATCCTCAAATTTCGCACCAATAATCTCAAGGTTCTTGAGGTTTGGAAACACATCCCAGTTGGGGGTACGCACCATCAACACTCCCCACAGTTTCAGAGACTCCAAATTCTTAGCAAAGGCAACATAGTCCAATTTGGAAGGGGTCTCACGATTGTCATTAAGGTTGTCCATTCGGAGCTCAAGCTGAAGAAGAGAATGCCCCACCAATGAGAGCCATGATGCAAGGCCATTAGCGGAAAAGGGGCTATACACAATTAGCTCCTCTAACTTCACCACTCTTGACACCATTTTTTTGATGACGTTGTCAGCAGCACCCTCAGAAGACAATGGGGAGTCAAATGAATTGCGAGGAAAATAGAGGGTTCTTACATACGGGGTGGAGTCCTTCCATCGCTTGGAAACACAATTGCATGATGAAACGTCACGAGCACTGGTGATTCGGGATAAGATACATTGGAGAATGGCATCAGGGAGAGCATCCATAGCTGACAACAAGAATGAAGAATCAAATAGATAGTTGTCAACATGTGCACGGAATCAACACCATCTTTCAAAATCAAAATGATGCAGTTAAAATTGGTCGCATGCATCACACTATATCATTCGGCTTGAATGAGAAAAAAAATACACAACAGCAACAACAACAACAAAACAAAAGTTTTATCTCATTAAGCGAAAAATTGACCACATAGATCACACCACATTATTCCTCTTTTGTTATGAAAACCACACACAACACAACAGCAACAACAAACCTTAATCTGTGGTTGGTTACATGAACCACACCACCTTATCTGGCCCAGATACTATAACAAAAACACAACACAGACAACAAAACATTGTTTTTTCACAATTTTAGTAAACAAAAAAACACACGAACTTGACATGCACAAGTATTAGAAAAGTCCATAAACCACAAACAACAATCTCCCTCAAATTTCATACATCCTATGACCAACCTACGAGGAAAATAAACATCGAAAAACTCAAGACAAGAAAACACTGATTGAACGGTGAATTTTACAACTTTCTACAACTTCAGCTGTCAGATTAACTGTCTAGTAACAGGGAAGCCAAACATCGAAACAATCTCTCCTTCTTTGAACGAAGCACTAACTATAAAAACAATACAGCGTGTCAAGAAATTCCAGTCCAATGTAGCATATGGGAATGCAGAAGAAGAATACCCAGATGCCAATTAACGAAGGTTCTCAGATTTGCATTAAGAAAAATGACATTTTTAATCTAGCATGATATAGAAACTAAATGAAACATTGAGAAAGTGAAACAAAAAAAGGTTTGTGTAGATAGAACTGAGAAAGAGAAGAGTGAAGAGAGTTAGAAGTGAATTGAGGAAGCTTACCTAATAGGAATGGAAAAAGGGTAGCATGGAAGATCTGGATGGGATGGGGTGGCGATAGAGGAACCCTTTTTCTCTCTCTCTCTTAATTGGCAACAGTGAGAGAAAGTGATAGAGAAGAAGGAGCGGGAGTTTAAAGAGGACATGGTTTTTATTCGGTATTTCGAAATTTGAAAACCATACTCTCACAATATTTTACTATTTTATCTCATTCATTATGTTCAAATACAGTTTAACCTGTTAAAGAATCTTGATTATGATGAGTTTAGAGTTCAATTTTAGATTGAAGTTATTTTTAGTAACTCTTTTGTTGTTTGATAAAACGCAAGGATATGAAATTATCAATACCACGATGAAGACAATAAGTTATGAGTATTGGATAACACTAAGTTAGGATTTAAAATACTTAAACAGAGTTATCAGGGTGATATAGACTGTAGATTAATCTTCAAAGTTTATCATAAACTTATTGTTAGTATTTAATGCCTTACGGTTTAAGTGAGAATGAGCTTTTTTTTATATTAAATAAAGTTTTATATTTTGAGCTTTTGAATGAAAAATGAGTTAAATTTAAAGTTGTTTATTATGTCATTTTTGTATATACTTTTTCACTTTGGATTAATTATAGTCGTTATCGATTATCTAGTGCAAATTTATTGTCGGATTTCCTCACATCATTTTCTGTGTTAAGCATTTAAAATACGTTGACATTGGTATATTATTATTTTGTTAATATATTTTAAAATATTAAAATCAATATTCATAAATATATTTTAAAACATAACATAAATTTTTTTTAAAATAATTTGTCCTTATCAACCTATTTAAAAATCACATCATGACAGTTAATAATTTTTATCGATTCTTCTTACTATATTGTTTCCACATAATAATAAAATAAACAAAATTGTTACATATGTATATTCCTTTACTTTAAAATAATTGTGGCAATAAAATATAAATTTGATCTTCCATTTCTGTAAAACTCTATTATTAGATTGAATCATGTTGGTCTGTTATTTACCTATTTATGTATTGCATAAATTTTCAAGGGTGATTATTTTTTTTAACCCCATGGTTTTTATTGAATTTTTGTGGAGTTATTGAAAATGTCAGAAATATTAATGCTTGGATCGGAAAATTCTGAAACATGTTATAGATTAAATAATTGAAAACACTTTTTTTATCAAAAAATATCTTATAAAAGATTTTGCATGCAATATTTGTATGTAAATTTTAGAAGAAAAAAATTATGGCAAAAAATTGAAGAATCTTATATGAAGGGTGACTACAAACACATCCTCGGATTTGAGAAAGATAAATAAGAAATATAAAAGAAGTAAATGTTGATAATTATAAATATTTCATAGTTATTCTCTCAATATAGTCTTTTAAACTCAGCAAGACATTAACTAGTTTACTTATTATTTGTCTTTCTCCTTGAAACATTTCTCTTAATCATTTATGCAAGTTTTGGTCTAGATCTAGGTTTATTGGTCATGTCATATGTGACACACTTGTCAACAATATGAATGAAACTTTCAATAGTATCATTGTTAATGCAAGAAGTAAACTCTTTATAATCATGCCAAACGAAAATAGGCTGTATATGATGAAAATGTGGGCTACCAAAAAATTGAAGGTCACAACTTTATAAGGTTCTATCTCCTTAAAGATTCATAACATATTTCAAAAAGAATCACATATAACAAAATATTGGATCCCGAGGTAGCTATATATGTAATTTTTTACATTTTTTTAAATATTCCACCTTTGACTTCTTCTTTTTTACTTAATGTGTACTTATTATATTTGACAGCTGGTCAGGACAAAAAGTGTTTGAAGTAAGGCACATCTCCATGATTGGGGATAAATATACACTCAACATAGACACTTAAGACTACAATTGCAAGAAATGGCTCATCACTGCCATGCCTTGTTACAATGCAATTGTTGCTATGAAATTCTTAAATTTGAATACAAAAGACTACATACCAATTTGGTTCATACGATCCATATATGAATAAACATATGGGTCCATCATTTATCGAGTAAATGGCCACCTTATATGAGGAACAACTTATTTCCCTGATGTTCAACCCCCACTTAAAATAAGATTGCCGGGAAGACCAAAGAAAATAAAAAAGGTTTGAAGATTGGGAGTTAAGGAAGAATGACACCTAATTGAGGAAATGTTGCATGTACTTAGGCATTTGTGGTCAAATACATTAAGCACTTTGTATTATTTTTGTCAAACATTAATGTTATTTACTATTCAACAAATTATTTGGTGTATTGTTATTATATATTAATTCACAAGTTTTGTACAATGAACTACATAAACAAGGACTACCATAACAATTTTATGAAAATTGAAATTTATTTGAACAAAACATAAACATTAATTCATTTATTCATTTTTTAACATATATAACAAAACAAAATGAAGATTGCAAACATGAACACCTCAAATTTTGAACATTAAAGACACCAAGACTATGTTCATTGCATCAACAATACAACCCACCCCTACTAATAATTGGATCCTTTTTTTCGAAACCCTAAGTTGAATTCTCCAGATCAAATATCTTCCTCTTTTGTCTGTAGATAATAGCATCCTTTCATAAACATTTTTTTCACAACACAATTTAAATTAGTTGCACCACACCACATTAGAAGAACCACTCTGTTATTCAACACAAAATAATAGATATTTCTATTAAATGGTATTATTAGTTTGAACTTGTAATTAGGACGACCCCAAAATTGTTTACCAATGTTCTTTGAAATTTTCATTATTCTCAAGGTTACCAGCTCTCAAACTACAAATCGGGTTAAGCATATTCCCTTTGAACCACCACCATGAGAGGAACTCTTACAACAATGCTACCCTCAACTATTACGATAAGAGAAAAAGATTGAAAAAGAGACATACCTCCCGGAGCAACGCACATAGGGGGATGGAGGACTTTGCAGAACCACTTTCTTCAAGCCACGAAAAAACCCACATCCACTACCTTTCATGCATTGCAAACCCTATTTCCCTATTTATCCCCAATTTTCATTTCAAAATAAATTAAAATTTGTCTCATACAATACATTAATGAGTCTCATAATAAATACAGGACACGCAATGCAAACAGTGTCAGGCTGTAGTGTTCCATTAATGATTTAAACATTATTACAAAAAAGGACCAAATTGACCAGAATTAGGATTTTATTGAACAAAAAAAAATGAGGACCATATTGACCAAACTAGATGAAAATTGGGACCAATATTGTATTTAATTTAAACTTTAAAAATTTTGTTCTAACTTTAAACTAATTGTAACCCTAAACCAAAATATTTAACAAAAATGTGAATTTTAATAAAAACATCATTATAACATTTATATAAAAATTAAATTTAGTTTTAATTGGAAGAAGGACAAAATTGGTTTATTTAAAAAAAATGAGACTAAATTAAACAAAAATAACGAATATATGGATTAAATTGAATATAAAATATTAACTTTGATATATGGCATAGGATTGACACAGAGACATTTTTTCAAAAATAAATAATTTTTTAAAATAATAATAATAATCACGAAATAACACGTGACCGTCACGATTTATTACCGTTAACTATTTAAACGATGTTAAAAAAAGGATCAAATTAAACAAAATTAACAAAAATTGAAACTTAATTGAATAAAAATAATATTATGACTAAATTAACAAAACCTAAACGAAAATAGAAGCCAAATATATATTTTAGTGAATATTAGGTTCGAATCATGACATTAACATACTAATCCATTCACAGTATGGAAGAAAATTCTTGCATAGTATAATTTAGAATTAATAGATTCGATATAATTTATTAAATGTACGTTACATTTGTCAAGATCATTCTAAATTATGTAATTGTTTCGGGGTAGGGGCCAAGAGCCTACTAAAAGAACCTCTTCACTTCGCGATATCTTCCTCCTCTCCAATGGCTTCAACGAAATCCGCTCCTTAGCTCGATCGGTTGGGATGGCGATCGGGGTACCTGTCTAAAATACTCCGATGCTTAAGTTAGAGGGGACCGATCGGTGTGTCAGGATATCAGTTGTAATAAATGCGTAATTAATAATCCTCACCAACCTACCTTTGGGCCCTATTTATAGCTTTCGACATGGGCCTGTAATTAGGGTTTCTTAATCACGGCCCAATAAACCCTTAATTAAGATTAGTGACTCATTTAACCGATAATTAATGTCTTAGGTCACTTAACCGTGCGACCGATGGCCGCCTGACTGGGTTGATGGTGCTATGTTTCCCACAAAATGACAATCTGTGTTTTACCGATCAACCGAAAGGTGCTGAAGGAGGTCCGTCGCTCTTGTTCTATCGAAGAACTGATGGGTTCTTGAGGTCAGAAGGTTCCCCGTTGATCCTTTACCGATGGACCGATGGACCCTTGAGAGAAGAACGTCAAACGCTGTTGCTTTACCGATGGACCGATGGACCCTTGAGGCAAGGAGTTCCACCGCTGTTGCTTTACCGATGGGCCGATGGACCCTTGAGGCAAGGAGTTCCACCGCTGTTGCTTTACCGATAAACCGATGGGCCCTCGAGGCAAGGAGTTCCACCGCTGTTGCTTTACCGATAAACCGATGGGCCCTCGAGGCAAAGAGTTCCACCGCTGTTGCTTTACCGATGGACCGATGGGCGCTCAAGGTTAAAAGATACATCGTTGTTGTTTTGCCGATGGACCGATGGGCACGGGTATAATTAAATCCTTATGTTTGACCGCTTGACCGGTGGTCCGATATTTTATGTAATTCGTTCGACCGATGGTCCTTTAATGATGTTACATGGTTGTTCGTTTACCCGTGAGACCGATGGTCACCTGGGGATCAGTAATGGCCGATTGACCGATTCGACATATACAGTAATGTTATGTATTTCATGTGTATTTTTGTTTTAAAATAATTTTTCACAGTAATATGTGAGGTTCAATGTGAAGTCTAATCTGAAAAAAACAGATGAAATTCTTGAATTTGACATGACATTAAAAGTACTCACAAAAAGTGCTTTATAAGAACCAAAAACGGGTTGTATTATTGGAGATGCAGAAAGACAATTAGCATAGGTGGAAGAACAGAAACATTTAAGTTCTGAATTGTTGACAACACAAACTTTTGTAATCTAGCTATCTGTATCAATAAACTATAAAATAGAGGCATCACTGTAACCTTTTCTTGATCTTTCTTTACAGGAACCGTTTCAGATCAAAATCAAAGTTATGGAACGATTTAAAAAGCTTTGCACATTACTGATTCTATTATATTGCAGTTAATGTTATGCAGAACCTGAAATTTGGAGAGAAAAAGGGAAATGGAAGGTTCCAGAACAGTCCTTGAGAGTTTTCTTGGACTTCTTATAATTGAGCTATATAGAAAGTCCTTGAGAAACCTCAGCTGTAGAATGTGAGTGAACAAATAGATCCATGACGTGCATAGTTTTGCAATGCTTTGCTTTGAGATTCTATGTTCTAACTGGAAAAGTTCCTTTCGGAGGAAGAAAAGGTCCTACGTGCACTTCAGAAACAAGCATCCCTCAGGGCAATTCGATTTTGAACATTGTTAATTTTTTTCATGTCAATTCTGCGATTCTGCAGTATATGCGTTATATATTGTTCTGCATCTTAAGTGGTGTCATTTTCCCATAATTTGAACGAAACAGTTGAAAAAGGAAAAGATAATCCATCTTTATCTGACCAACCATGTCAGTTAAAACATGATCCTCTAAATGAGATATCTCAGTTACTTTGATTCTCTTAAAACAGGAGAAAATTAAAGAAAAAAAAGAAAAGGAAATGCTTGTAAGATTAGTGAAAAGTGCGTAAAGGTGCATAACATATGAAATTTGAAGATATCAGTGTTACATAAGCGGGCAAGGTATTTTTGGTCTGATTAAGCAAGGAAGCTTGTTTAGGTTGTCAGTATTGTTCACAAACTCTCTTCCTCACGTATTCTTTCACTGTCCTCTTAAATAACAACCCTTCACACCACATCAAATGTCACACACAGAAGGAGCATGGCTAATCCACACACTGCACTGCTCAAACTCACCTCCATCTTCATTTTCATTGCCTCAGGTATTTCCTTCTTCAAGCTTTGTGCGTTTCCAACCAAATACTGTAAACCTTAAATACAATTCCTTAGATGTTTCTCATGATGTTTTCCAATTGAAGTTCCACTTATATCACTTAGTAAAAAACTTTTATTACATGTTGAAGATCCTACATCGAGCAGATTTACAGTATATAAATAGCTATAAACCTTATTCTATAAGTCGGTTTTGTGAGGTTAATTTAGACTTAAAATCTATTTTTTATGGTTGTTTTGATGTTTTGGTTGGCAGTACCTGAACTTGGTGGAAGCAGCAAGACATTCACCTTGGTAAATTACTGCAAGGAAACAATATGGCCTGGAGTAACACGCAGTGACAACCACAGTGGCGATGGATTCACATTGAAATCAGGACAATCAACTGTTTATACTGCTCCTGATGGATGGAGTGGGAGGATATGGGCCAGAACAGGTTGCAACTTTGACAGTGGTGGCAATGGAAAGTGCCAAACTGGTGGGTGTGGCAGCAGCATGAACTGTTCTGGCCCTGGAAACCCTCCTGCAACAAGTGCTGACTTCAGCCTTGGTGAAATTGATTACTATGATGTTAGTCTTGTGAATGGCTTCAACTTACCGATAGTAGTGAAAGCTATGAATGGCACAGGAAACTGCAGCACTGTTGGGTGTGATGGAGATTTGAGGCAGAATTGCCCCTCAGAGTTGGCTTCGAAGGACAGTGACAAAGTTATTGGTTGTCGGAGTGCGTGTGATGTCTTCAACACTGATGAGTATTGCTGCAGAGGGACTTATGGAAACCCTGCAACATGTTTGCCTTCAAACTACTCCAAAATTTTCAAACAAGTGTGTCCTGCAGCGTATAGTTTTGCACTTGATGATCCTACGAGTCTGATAACATGTTCGAAAGCAGATTTTGTTGTCATATTCTGTGGATCGAGGTAGGTTTGGTTTTGACAGTTAAATGTTTCAACACATCATAGGATTATACATGATGTTTTTCATATTTCTTTTGATTATTGTTGTTGAATGCAGGAATCAAACCACATGCTCCTATCACGACAAACAGGTTGCATGTAATCGATCAAAAGGTTATAAAGCCATACCACAGAGCTGGTGGATCCTGATGTTACCATTCACATACATGTTCACTTTATGGATCATGCCTTAGCCAATTATGTGATTGAAGGCCTTTTTCTTTGTAAAATTCTTTTGCATGCGTGAATTTTTTGTTGTTGCAATCAACTAGTTCAGTTTAACAACTTCTTATACTCATTGATTTTCTTTGAGCTGTAAGCACAAAAAGAGAAGATGCTTCTCACTGTAATTTCTTCCACCTAAACACATGAGAATCTCCTCATGCATTAACACATGAATGATGTAAAGAATTTCTTATCTGAATCTTCAAATTTTTTATCACTTATTTTTCCAGTTCTTGTAAGAATACTGAAATAGAAGCCACCTAATTACCGAGTTGTAACAGAAAAAGACAATTGAATGAAATTGGCGACACCAATCACACTATAAAACCTGATAAATTTATTTAAAAATTTGTATACTCATGGATGCATGTGGAACTATTTGTGTACTACTAAAATAAAAGTGAGTCTAAATCTTACATGAAATACAAATAGCAAAATGAAACACCATATAAAAAATTCCATAAATTCAATGTTTTGAGATAATTAATAAAAACAACATTAGTAACACAACCATAACAACAAACTACAGTGGTGTAAACTCAATGTCTCGAGCTATTAAGTTAAAAATAGTATCAATATCTTATATGAATTAGACTTCGGTCACATACAGAAAAGAAGCATATATCAAAATTCAGCTTATGGGGAGATACCTTTCTCTTTAAATCAGACTTCAAATGAAATGCAATATTTTGAATGCAGTGGAACATCAGCTATCTTTTATCATGGGATGGGACCTGCAGTTGCAAAGAAAAGAGGGAAAAGGGCATTGGGTGGCGAAGCAACCTTATGAACTAAGATGTGTTGTCACATTTTGTTGTCTCCATTGGGGTAACACTTTGAATATGTACAAGAGTTCCATTTATAACCCTCATTTCATTGGAAAGAATTAACAATGTTCAATTGCTTCAAGCCATAGTACCACATTCTGGAAAAAGATCCAAAATATTAACCACATAAAATTGCTATAACTTCCTATCTCTGGCATTCCATATAACAAGGTATTAATTAGAATAAGTTAAGAAAACTATTGAATTTTATTTCAATTACTTAAAAAAGGTGATACTAAAACAATTTTTAAAAAGTTCAATTTGTATATTCATGGATGTATGTGAAGCTAATATGAATGTTAGAATATGTGGTTCTCATTCAATTCCTATTACCACACGTTACTTAGTTATTTAAGCACTAATTATTAATCATTACTTTGCTTAAGTTTTGAAGACTCTTCAGATAACCTATTTACTAGTGCAGTTTTTGAAAACTTTTCATATGGCTTATTAACTGGTTCAGTTTTGAAGCCTATAAATAACATCTCCATGACTTGAAGAAATATATAGAAAAACATTTAGAGAGACGCACTTTGTAATATACTCCTGAGTGTATTTTGATGAGAATTTTTGTTCCCATTCAAGAGTTTTGTACTCTTCTTTTCATAGTAGAACTTTGTTCATTATCGTCCTATGATTTTTTCTCTTACATTCAAAAGAAATTTTTCACATAAATCTTTGTGTGTTATTTCTCTCTTGTTCTTTTACTTACTTTTCTTTAATTTTTCATTCTCACGATCTTGTGCTTCCGCACCTACGATACCATAAAACTGCATATACAAAAGTAGCATACTCAGAGTTAAACTTACGAAGATACCTTTCTCTTTAATTCAGACTTCAAAAGAAATGCAATATTTAATGAAATGGAACATCACGCATCTTTTATCATGGGATGGGACCTGCAATAAAAGAGAGAAAAAAAAAGACATTGGTGGGGAAGCAACCTTATGAACTAAGATCTGTTACCACATTTTGTTGTCTTCCATAGGGTAACACTTTCATTATGTGATATGGTTCAGTTTATAACCCTGATTTTCATAAAAACAATGAACAAATGTTGTTTCAAGAAATACTGGGAAAAGATCCAAAAGGTTGTTCTCCAAAGTAGCCATATCAAATTGCTGAACCTACTTAAGTTTAAAGAAACTTTAATTCTACAATAGATTATGATGTAATTCATAAGTTACCAATATAATTTAAAATATTTTTATTTTAAATTAAATAAGATATTATATAATGTTATACAATTTAAAACTAATATTTAGGAATCAATAAAAAAGTAAATATGACTTGCAATCCGATATTATATTCATAATTAAAAAAGGAATATGTAAAATAAAAATGATCTCATTCTATTCATATTATATTATACTAGCATAAACACAAATATTATTGTGTCTGTGTGTATGTATTTTTTAAATATGTGTGATATTATAGTAGTAGGTGATGATAATTAATATAAATAAAATTATATTTATTAAAAATAAAGTGAAATATATAAAAAAATATGAAAGAATAACTGTCGATAAATAAAGAAGAAGAAAAAAAATGGAGATAGACGATTTTAGAAAAAGTTTGTAAAAGTAATTATCAATTTTAAAATATTTAATAAATAATTATATTTTAAAAAATAAAATTGATATTTTGAATGTATTTCGTCAAACTAGAATTTTTTAAGTTAAACATAAAACTTTTAAAAAGTTATATAAAAGTTTTTTATAACGTAACACATAAATTAATTTGAATTAATGCATAAATTCATTTCAATTTTTATTTTTGTCTTAGAAGTGACTATAAAAAAACTTGTTTAAGGTATTATAATTAAAGGAAAATCGATAACATAACATATATATTAATCTTATTAATCTAATTGTCTTATTTTGTTATCCATTAATATTAAGAGCTGGGCAACCAATCTGTTTTGAAAACCACGAGACATTTTTGGTGAACCAGCATTTCAGACAAAAACCTTGTTTAGTTTTTCCTTTGAACGAGTAAAATTAGCCGTAAAGGAATATGATTCAAACGAATGAGAATGTTTTACACTCCATAAAAGTGTGTCATGATTATGTAATAGAAAAAATGATTATGAGACAATTTTAAAACTAAAAGAAAATTTACTACAACAAAATTTAAATCATTCACATTAATATATCTTTTGAATATATATGTGCATGCTCTTTCCATGGTTGATATTTTATTTTATATATATACCAACCGAACACTTCTTATCATTATGTCTAGACATTCAGACTCCAAAAACTGACCAAATATCATTCAATCAAGCCAATTTAATAGTTTAACTGACGTATTTATAGTAAAAACTTTAATACATAAAAAAATATAATATGAGTTCAATTTTTTTATTTTCGCTTTTTATTTTTTTACGTGGTTTGATGTGAATCATTAATTAATATATTATTTTATTTTTGACACGATGAACGATTTACACTAAATCACATCAAGAAGTAAAGGATGGTAAAGGATGAAAGTGAAAATATAATTTTCCTTAATATAAATTATTTAAACTATATTGGCATTAAGAATTATAGATTCTTTATTAGATATTTGATGTTATTTTTGTTGCATTGATATATTAAAAAAGTTTTTAACATATTTCAAAATATATACTAAACTCATTATATTCAAAAATTACAACATAAATGATACAAAAACTAGTAAAAAATTAGTGTGTGACAAATTAAATAATTAGAAACTGAGTGGGGGACATGGCGAGCCCATTTTGCTTCCTCCTTTGGAAGCAAGTCAAAAAAGCATAGTGAAATCACAGTGCAAGCAAATTACAACATAACAACCAAGGTCAAAGAATTAACCATTTTCAAGATATAATTAGAAGCAAAGAGTGTTGCATTCTAAGGGCACAAAAGTCTTAATTCAAAAAGAGTAGACCATATTTTTGTCATAAATGTACAACACCTAAGCAGATATATATATATAGCAGCAATTTAAACTTCTCTAAAGAAAACCAAGGGATTCAAAGTCTTTGAAAGCAACAGAAGCACCCAAAGGCCAAAATATTCCAACAGATCCATGCATGCTACACCTTTCTACAAAAGGCCACTCCCATTTCAAAACTCATCATACAAAACTATTCCTTCCTCATTGCTTAGTCAAAACCTATCTCTCATCTCATCATCTTCAAATATCACCCAGAATTTCCATTCCCTGTGCTTTTCTTTGCTCTATATAGCTTCTAGGGTTTCTCAGAGGTCTTGTTCCATAGCCATTTTGGCATTCTGTCCACCTCCATCAGTGTTGACAATCGGAGGTGGCCAGAAAGCCAAACGGGCTATGTGAATCCGTATCTAAGAAACCCTGTAGGCTCAATTCTCCGTCATATTATTCCTTCTGAGTTCTGCATAATCATAGTTTTCCTCATCATGCACATGTTAATTCACTTACACTCATAGCATGATTCCTTTAACTTTGTTCTCAGAATATCTGCAGTCTGCAACTTCTTATATGTCTCAGCCTAATGAGTTTCCGTTTACATTTTTGCAGATTATTCCTTCTTTATCTGAAACATGCAACTTTTCTACAAGGAACAACATAAGGTACTTAGTTTTTGCTTTTATTTTTCCCAGTAAAGAGGATCTATGGGGGTGGAAGTAAGTGACTTAACTTATTTGTTTGGTGTTAGCTTAAGTCAACCAGCAAAGGTGAAGTTGAACGTGAATAAGTAAATGTTTTATTTAAGTTCCCCTTTTGTTAGTGTCCTAAACTTTTGTCTTGGCTTTGATGGCAATGTTGGACCTTTTCAATGGTCTAAACTGAAAAAGTGTTGTGGATATTTGCATGCGGTTCCAGTTGTTGAAACTCCATTGGGTTGTAGCAGTTGCAGCATTGGATTCCTAGAAGCATTAGGGTATGATTAATTTAGACTTGGCAATGCTGTTCTGAGGCCACCATTATGAGTTGTAGTGTTTTCAAATGGAAACCAAATTCCTGCACTCACATAGCATAGCAGCACCAACCATCAATTCTTTGTCAATGGGAGAGGAATCTATTAGTGCCCTTTGGACCTGACACATATCATCATCATATCATGCAACAATGAATCACTGTTCACTCTTCCAAACCAGAAATAAACAGTTTTCATTTCTCATTATAGCTATATATATATATACCAGTACATATATTTACTTATAATATTATATAGTGCACTTCAACTTACACAAAAAAATATAAGGCAATGCAGCTAAGATAATCTCAAATATAATGATAGAATCGTTCTGAATACGTTCAAAGTATTGTCTCTTTTAAAGTGTGGATAAATTCTCTTACAATTTTATCTTTAAAAATGTCTAAATGAATAAAAAGAAGAAAAAAAATATTTAAATCGTTTTAAACTTTTCGATTCTTAAACGGTGTAACAGTAACAGTAATGTATAGATGAACCCTACCTAGTTTTTTTTTTTTTTTATTCTGCATATGCATGACTTTACATTTGATATTATGATTTAATTTGTTTTGGCGGGGCCAACCCTTCATCTTTCATTTTGATGGACACTGGGGTCAGGCCTGAAAGAAATTAATGGCAGGAAGTTCCTTATGTTAAAGTTTAAAATGATTACTTGATTATGCAATTGCCAATTTTCTTCTCAAAGATATTCTAAGTTGGTCCCCACTAGCAGGTTCATGAATTTTATATTAGGTACCAATTTTCAAATGACCACAATAGTCCCCATTCAGCTTATCTTTAGAGTCATGATTTTGTTTATTATAGTTTATTTTATTAATTATTAATCCTTAAAGAAATATTACCTTCTTTTTTTGAAAAAAAAAATCACATTTTTTCGATATATATAAAGTTTACCTTTTAAAAAAAAATCAGCATTTATAGATTTATAGAGTTGTATACGCTTTTTCTTTTCAAAAAATTGACTGTTAATACTAAGAATATAATCAACAAAAAGATAATTAATATTATTTTAAACTCTAAAGACAATTCTATATTTGAGGAAACAAATATAGTATTTTTTATTTATTTTTAAAAGGCATTTTAGGTAAAATACTAAAAAACTTTGTAAAATTTATTGTTTGCAAAGTATAGAGAAAAACATCCCATTTTCTGTCCCAAAACGTCTCATGAATTTATATTGCTACAGTTAATTACTTATGGTAGTAATTGTTTCATTGTCTCACAAAGGACATTGGTTCGAAATGACTTTGATTAAGCGTGACGTGATTTGATTATAATTGGACTATGACTTTTATTTATTCCCTTTAATTGAGTATTTATTGATTTCTTTTAGTAAATTATACACCGGACTAATAAATTCATATTTTACAATTATATCAAAAGAAAAAATATCCCAACTTAAAAGAACTAGAAATATATTTAAACATTTTTTTATTTATTTTGGTGATACATAAACTATTTTCCCTTCTACATAAAAAAAAAAACTACCCTCTGTTCAATACAAAATGCTCTTACTATTAAATGTAAAAGGAAGGTGCATGAAAAAGGAGAGTGTATGTGAAAAAAAAAATCAAGGATTATAAATTACCTACATATATAAATATTTATTCATCGTGAAATATCTTTAGAATGAGTCAATTATTAATCTTGTGTTACAAAACAACTTTTAAACATTATTAACGGTAGTTTGGTCAATGTAGGTGTAAAATAAAATTATGGAGGTGTGAAAAGCAAAAGTCACTGTTCGAGTGCCGAAAACAAAGTTTTGGATTCTTAATACAAGGAGTGAAGACGATGAGGGCAAATTTATCTTTTCAGTTTGCATTGCGAGGCACATGAATAACATATGGAGGTGCAGGAAGAAGTATCCGTAAAAGATCAAGCAGTTATTGGGTTTTGGGCCCATTGGTCCATCTCTTTATATTTAACATTGGATGTGCCAATTAACTTATATTGTTTCGTGTAACTTTGTTTTTTGCAAATATTCATAGTCTGCATTAATTGTATTATTGTATTTTTAGTCCTTACGTTCTAATTAAATTTAATTATCAAGGTTTAGTTAAATTTTATTGTATTTTGAAATATTTCTCGTGTATGAATACCATATGTTATTTTTTTTATATAAAATTTGGTGGTAAAACGTAAAGGTTCCCAATATTATAGGGTGGGATTTTTTCCATCAAAGAAAAAGAAAATAACGTCAAGCAAATTAAAAAAATTTGGACGAAACTGTTTGAGCCTTTGATTTAACTAATTTTTTGTGGGAAATAATTAATGTGTAGGTTGTGTAAACGAAATTTGCAGTGCCATTCAACTATAAATTGTTTTATCCAAATAAAATTTTCAATTTTTACTGTAAGTATCTTAAAAAAAAGTCATATTATTATCTAATAATATAGCTTTTACAAGTTAATAGATACAGAAATTAGTCCATTTTTAAGGAAAATAGATATATCAACAAATTTATTATCAAACTTAGCTCAAGGAGTGCCAAAATTTTAAAAAACAAGGTATTAACTATGTGCTAACCGATTTAATTTCTTTTTTTACTTTTTCAACTTAACTGTTGTGAGCTTATTTTATACATTAGTTGAGTAAAGTTATTGAAAAAAAAAATGGTTAAATATGTTTTTGTCCCTCAACTTTTAATAAATTTTAGAATTAATTTATTTCAAAATTTTGGACCAATTTAGTCTTTCATTTCTCGAAATACGTGGATTTAGTCATTTTAATCAAATTTTGTTAAGTTTATTTGACAATTCAAACACGTTTCATAATGATATTTGACTTTAACATTAAAGTCAAAATGTGTCAAACAATATAAACAACTCAAATACAATTCTGAAATGTGTACGAAACATCAAATAAACCTAACAAAATTTGATTAAAATGACTAAATCTACGTATTTCGAGAGATAGAAAACTAAATTAGTCCAAAGTTTTGAAATGGACTAATTTCAAAATTTACTTAAAAATTAAAAGATAAAAACGTATTTAACAAAAAAAAAAGTATTTAAACTACTTAATAATCAAGGCAAACAAAGTAAAACCTTTATGAAATCAGACAGTGAAGTAAGTATCAAACTGCAGTGAACGATAACTAAATCGAAAAGGAACAGAAGATGAAATCTGAAATTGAAAAAGATAAAACTCGAATACAAAGCATAAAATACTTGTTATCTTGTGCTGTCTGTCAAGTAAAACCTGAGATTTTAATGGGACAACAGTACTGAAAGGACATAAGATAGTGCAGTTTTGTTAGGTTTTACAAGGAGGGGGTTTTCCACGTTAAAAATCTTGGTGCCTTTATTTGTGCTTTTGGTGGTTTATTATTGCTGCTCTTTGATTATTGCTCCTCATAGATTCTTGCAAGTTAGGGGAAATTATATCCGCTGCATTCTC
>Ga0214544_1001397_pt1 | contig 49926 bp, 23 predicted proteins | sample CNSS3metaG_FD_160074 | JGI IMG/M metagenome (GOLD analysis project Ga0214544, IMG submission 160074) | Root nodule microbial communities from cowpea collected in UCLA plant growth center, Los Angeles, California, USA - CNSS3 | ecosystem: Host-associated > Plants > Roots > Nodule | place: USA...
CAACTTACAGTGTTTCTAATGGATGATTCCTGATTCCAGTTGAGTGCATCTGTGGTACTAACACATGGTTTTTTGTGATCTTGCAGCAATTTTTTGAATGCAAAATTGTCCTCCATTTATGTAGAGTTTATGGCAGTGATAGTTACTGAGATATGCATATGTTTCAGGGGATTTTATGGTTTGAGTTGCAGGTGAGAGTTGATATAAGAGTATTGGAATCTGAGTTATGAAGCAAAGATTGATATAAAGTGGATTCAACCTTCGTATATATATAAACTAAGACTCGCTCTTTCTGGTCACCACAGTCTTTGTTAAGTATGAGGTCTGCTTATTATTATCAAAGAATTTTTCCACATAAAATATACAAGTGACCTTGTCTAAGTGGTGGGGAGAAAAGATAGTGACTACTTAAACAAATACACTTTTCTTTCATTTTATTTATAAAAGTAAAATAATTTTTTGATTACTAAATATTGATAACTTTCTCTTCCAACTTTAGGTGGCATCTTCTAAATGGTTTTCCATTTCTCCATTTTCTCATTCTCAATATTCCGAAATCACTTAAAAAATGACACATCATGTTATAAAAGAAAGTTTTCAAAATTTAGTAGTCAAAATATTATCATCCTTTATAAAATTAACTTTTCTAATAACTATCTTAATAGTTTTAGGTATTTTTATTGTTTTACGAAATCATTTCTTAAAGCAAACCCTTCCACTGTCAAAAAACTTGGTGTGAAAATGTGAGATAAGGTCGCCATGATCATTAAAAATAAATCAATATTTTTTTTGGAAAATCATTTATTATTTTACTTGTAAACTTTTTTGTATTGTTATATACAGATAATATTTCTCTGGCTAATACTTTTTTTCTATATATTAAAAAACAAAAACATTTCTATAGCTTACGATATTATCCACTGTTTTATGAAAGATTAGAGCTGTCTCTAGTAGACTAGGAGACTATTATTGGCATGCCAATGGATTTCTTGCTAAGTTTTTTCTTCCCAAATACGTGTTCTTTTTGTTTTTATATTTTGGTATTTTTTTCAGTTATATATATTGTTTAACTTATTATTATTTTGAAAAGAGTTAAGAATTTTAGTTATACATTAAATTAGTATAAAATAAAGATTTAATTAAGTTAAGTGTATCATAAATTTATATATTTTAAACTAAATTTCTAATAAAAGTTTTTATTATGAAAATTTGATATTTTTCAATTGAATTATTATTTCTATATTTATCTATTAAATAGACTAACGTAACTGATATTTTGCATTGTCATTAATTTTAATTTTAATATAAAACTTTAATACTCAATAAAATACAAGTTTTAATTGATACTTTCATTTAAATTTATGAAAGACTTAAGACTTAATTAAGTTGCTTTGTTTGATTTTTCATATCAAGACACTTAAACAATGACAATAGAATGGAAAATATGAGTCACATTACATTGAATAGTCACCAAATCTAACGACAAAAAATGAAAAAAAAAATAAAAAAGTTAAATATTCAACGGTACACAAAAATTCTTAAAACTTATAACTAACGGTATAGTAAAAGTATGAGAAAAAAAAATATTTTTAAAAGTGTAGAAAACTAGTAGTGGTGTATTATTATTTTTTGTTTGATTTCTTAAAATGGTGTGTTGTATTTAAAGCGCGTTTCATTTGTGGTGATTTGAGTTAGTTGAGGCATTAAATACATTGAATGTGTTTAGATTTAAGTAGAAAGTAGAAATGAAGTTGAGTCAACGAAAGAAGCACCACAATTTCGTTGCTTTCCCTTTGTGCAGGGGAAATCACAAACAACTCAATCTTAAATGCTGCGTCACTACTACCAGTGTGAATGCTTCGATTCGCCTCATGTGTTTTATTTTATTTTATTTTATTTATTTATTTTTTTTTTAAGACTCATTTCAACAAGAGATGAAGTTAATTTTTGGAAGGGATCTTTTCCCATTATAAACAAGGGACATTATCATTACCCAATTTTTTATGCATATTAAATATATTACTTTTTGAGTTATTAACTGTTGTTATTGTTGTACAAGTAACCTCTATTATTGTTGCAAATCATCATTCTCTTTGGTCTGTGTACATATTTGTTATTAACATTAACATGAATTTAAAAGTCAAGTTTATTTTAAATAAAATTAAATCAGATTGATATATTATAATATCTTCAAATAAATTATTCAAATATAGGAATAATGCAAATCTAAGATGACGTATATTCACTCTAAGATGACCAGTGAAACCACATACGTTATCTATTGTATCACATATGTGTTAACTTTTTTTTTTTATGATGAAAAAATAAAAAAATATTATTATTATAATTATAATTATAAAAGTAAATTTAAATAATATTTATAATTTTATTGCAGGTAATTTTTATTTTTTTGTAAATAATTCTTTTATTATAATAGTTATTTTAGTTTTAAAAAATATTAACTTTTAGAAAAAAATGGTTAAATTGAAAACTAAGTTACTTTAAAGGTAAAATAATTATTTTTTATTTAAAAAAATACTTAAGGGATAAAATTGGAAACAAAAATGTATAGACAATGAGACGTAGAGATTTTGGCTATATTTATTTCTCTTTTATGTACTTAAATATTTACAAAAGATAAAAAAGTCAAAATAAGTAACAATACAAGAAAATCTTACCTTAGTGATAAATTTTGATGACAAAAAAAATTGGACCAATTTAGATATTAATGTATAAACTAAAGATTATTGGTAACTAAAATAATTTTTAGATTGGTCATTATAGTGAATTGGTATCTAAATTAACCACTAACATAATTAACTACTAAGGTTTTAGCCACAAAATTGGTCTCTAAATTGGTCATTAATGGAGCAAATTTAGAAACTAATTTTTGTGGTAATTAATGTTAATGACCAATCTAGAGACCATTTACAAACTATTTTAGTTACCAATAATGTTTAATTTATAAATTGGTATATAAATTGATCACTATAGTGACTAATAATTTTTTATTCCTAAAATTGGTCACTAATAAAATATTTTCATAGTGTAAATGTAATATTATAAAAAAATCAATGTAAAAAAATATTAGATGGTAAAAAAAATAAATTATAAATATGTAAGACAATATGAATGATAAATGAGGCAAAATATGGTCATTTTGTTGGGCGGATAAAAATAAGACGTCTTTAAAAGTCTCACATCGTATAATGGGCTTTAAGTCCATGATGTTCCTTGTCTCAAGTCAAAGACACTTTGAGTTAGTGTTTGACTTTTCATTCTCTTGTAATAGAATGTTGTGAGGTGTAGTGAAATTCTTGCTCTGTAAGGTGTAATATTTAAAACAAAGGATCAATTTATAATTAAGATATACTGTATTAAAAAGTGTAAATTATTGTATATTTTACTTTTAAATATTATAGTACTATATATATATATATATATTATTTAGTAACATTTTGACTTCAAATCTATTAAGATAATATTATTAATATTAATGGTGCACTCAAATGATTATTCGTTTTGAAATTTGAAACTCTTTTGTTGTTTTGTCTTTAATAGTTATCTCGAGAGGATAAAAATAGTATGTGTATTTAAAATGTTATTGACTTTGACTGTTAAACGATGTGAGACTAATAACGTATTAAAATAACTCTCGAGTTGAGGTATAAGGGGAGTGAGGGTTTGTCTTTGGAATCGATGTTAATGTTCCAACCCTAAATCCACTGAGAGGATATTGTTAGTGTCATTGACTACATATGAAGTATTATCCAAACTCTTTTATGATTTTATTCTTAAAAAAGATGTATGAAAAAATTGAAGGAGAAAAATGTATTTAAACTATCCTTGATATCTAAATAAGGTCATTTTAATCATCACTATTAGCTATGGTGACACCTCAAAGCTCATTAATCATTGCCATTACAAAAAAATTATTAAAAAAAATAAATAAAAGAATACAAAGTAGGGGATCACACCAAATCCATAATAAAAATTATACTTCACGAAACATAGACGCATTATACCTATTACGAAAAAAAAATCTAAAGAAATACATGGAGATAAAACATTAAACCTCTTATATATTTTTTTCTTCTGTAAATTTAAGCTAAATTAGCCAATTTATCAACACAATAATTTTTCTAACGAAAAACATGAAAATTTTTGAACTGCATGTACTTACAATAATATAAAAGCTCCAACCTCATTTCTTTAAGACCATAAGAAACTACTCATTTATAAAGAAATATTTATAAAAAGAATATGACAAACTAAATCAGAACTACCCTATCAAATACTATCTTATTAATAGTTGTGTTGGTGTTTGAACATAGAAGTGATTTAAATATTGTCTTATGATTTCAAAAGCGACATATTAAGTAAAAGAAGTAATATATAACTTTATTTTTTAAAATTTTAAAAGAAAAACTTGATAATATATTCCTTTATTTTTGTGCATATAATGTCATCTTCAAGTCTTTAAGCAAGTCATCTTCATTTTTCATTGTCTTTGCTTATTCAACCAAAGACATGGAGCCCATCAATTATTAGAGTATGGGGTCACCATGTGGTCGTGAAACTCGATTTCAATGTCCATCATGTACACTACAATTGCACCTAATTTCACCAAACCTCGTAAATTTATTTTTAAATGTTGAAAGAGGATTATATGTACTTATAAGTAATCTTATTTTTGTTTTTAGTTAATATGAAATCTTTAGTAAAATGTTTTTATATTAAAAATAATATATATAAGTCAATACCTTTTGTTAAGATAAATTAAAATATCATATTAAAAAAAAAATTTAATTTTATTAAAACAACTTATAAAATAAACTTTATATTCATCAATATATAGTTTAATTTAACTTTATTTGAAGTTGACGCTCCACCAATCCAACTTGATATATACAAATAAATCTTAAACGACTGAGAACTTTGTTTTCTCCAAAAGCAATATTTAATTTTATATATGTTAGTTCTCCAACAAAACGACAAGAAAAGCAGCAGTTTATGAAAAAAAAAATTATTCATCGAATATAAATCTCGTAAATAGATTTTATTATACAAAAGAAAGTCAATAACTCATCCTTACTAACAGACATTCTAGGGTTTTATTATTTATTTAGAAAAAAAAAAGAATAAAGCGTATAATCCCACGGGGTCCTTATCAATATACATATGTATATATATGATCGGATAAGAAAAGAAGAAAGGGTGAAAATTGCTTTGAAAATGGTAGTGTTGAACGTTGAAGTTTAATTTTTTGTAATTTGGAAGCTATTTAAATATGAAATGTTTGATTTAGGGTTGTGAATGATGAGGGTAATATTGGAGGCAGATTAATGAGAAGGACTCCAACATAATGAATATTATAGACAGAATACTAAAGAAGACTTGGGAAATCATTCTTTGCGCGTCGTCATCCCGTGTTTGATGAAAATTTTGACCACCACATTTTTTAATCACTTTGACTTTCCACTGATAAACATCACTACCCAGGGAAAAACTTGTGTACACACGTCATTAGATAAACACAATACACCTAAAATTTCAATATTTTCTAACTAAAGTATATTTATCCACTTGTGTTTTATTTTGATATTAACATAAATGTTTTGGGAGGTGTTGGAGCAAACGTCCGCAATTTGTCGAGTTTTTTTTTTTTTTTTTTTTTTTTTACTTCACTCGTTCGCCAATTTTTTATTCGTGTATTTGTTAAAGGCACTCTGATGTTAAAATCATCAATGATTCGATTGTCAAAAATAATAAATGCGAGAAAAAAAGTCCTAACCATCATACCTTTTATCTAATTAGAGTCCAATTACTTTTTAAACTTGACTATTTTAATCTTGACACTAGTTACTCATTATGATGTCATTCGACCGAACCATTGATTGTTGCTTCACATAACTTGCATAAAATGGACCCCAGGATGGAATCGTCTAGGCAGTTCAACTGTTGGCATTGCCTGAGGGTCGCTTGATCATAAGGGGGGGCTGGTTGTTACGCATAATTTGGATAAGTGAACCCCAGGGTGGAGTCCTGAAGGCAGTCCAACTGTTCAATGACGGATTTTGCTCAATAATGTTGTGGGAGCTAAAAAATATACTCAACATTTATATTTTTAATTATTATCATTAATACAATAAAAATTAATATACAATTTACTATAACCGTAACTACAAAACAAATCACAGATATCTAAAGTATTATTTTTTCATATTCTTGAACTCATCAATAATTAAATTAAAACTAAATTTTTTTAGCTATTCTTTTTAATATAAATATGAAAACCTTTCTAAAGAATTAATACGAAATTTCTCATGTAATTCGTTGAACCTTGAGAAAAGATCCTATAATTGAACAATATGATAATTAGTATTATGCTTTAGAGTATGTAAAAAATTGAATGTCTTGTTTTCATCTTCACATGTAGCTTCCCTTTTATCACTTTAAAACAATGAATCTATTATTTTATTCTTCATCAATATTTATCACAATCTAATAAAAAAATGAGAGTTCCTAAAAAAATCTATAATAATGAAGTCACAATAAAAAATTGGTTATGAAAAAACAAACCGTACATTACTTTTACTTCTATTATTTTCATAAAAAATAAACATAAGACTATGAGATAAAAAATAATGCTAACTATTGAATAAATATTTTAGGATCAAGTAAGAAAGGAGAATTACCTTCTTTCTTCAATAGGGGAAGAGAACAAATGAAATGAAAGAAAAAAATAATGAGTTTGTGTCCAACTTTATTTTTTCAAAAACAAAAAGAAAATATGTGAGAATAAGAGAAGAGTCTAATATGTAAAAAACTCAAAAAGACAATAAAAATATATGTATCTTAATAAATATTTTTAATTTTTATTATATTTGATTTTATGTTTTATCAATTATTATTATTAACTTTTATTCTTTATAAAAAAAATAAAGAAAACCTAGTTTAATAATCATCCATTTTTAATATAAACTACATATAATTTAAAATTTTTGAAAAAAGATTAAAAATTCCTAAATTACATAAAATATAAAAATATTTAAAAAAAAATTGGGGGAGCCACAATCACCCCTTGCCCCTCAAAACCTCTGCTAGTGCAACTGTTGGCATTGTCTGACGACCGCTCGATAGGTTATTGCGCATAATTTGGATAAGTGGACCCAAGGATGGAATCCTGAGGACAGTTCAACTATTAGCATTGGGAAGCAGTCCATAATACAATTTTTAAGCAAAGAAAAGTAGATCCAGAAGAAATATTTTGTATGGTACAAGTGAGTGCATCACTTCATGAACATAAATTACCAAATGTAACATTTTCATATAGTGACTGGTACCAATGTCCAATTCAATGATTAAAATCACTATGATTCTATCGAGAAATTACTATTCAAGGAAAAACATACACTTAACTTGAAAGTAGGGAAGTAAAGGCTTATTTTATAGGAAAGAGGTGTTAGGGAAAGGGTTAGGGAAGATATGTTATGTTTTTGCAAGGGATGAGAATGTAGTGGAGCACAAATGTTCTATTTGTCTGAAATAAACAACAGGACAATGCAACTCCTCTACTGTAGGAATGGAACTGCGTGACAAAAAGCATATGCACATATGAGGGGTCAATGTTGTAGCAAGTTAAGCAAAGGTAGACAGCCACTACCATTATGCCCATTATGTCAACATAACATCATATTGGAAGCATAATTACTAGATATGCCTGTCATTCTACAACATCTTTGTAATTATAGATTGTTGTAATACTAGTAACATATTAGTCTCTTCCTCAATACTTTATTAGCATATGTACCTGTTGGGACTAACTCAAGTGTGAGTCAAAGTCTTACATTGGTTAGAAAAGACAAAGTTAAACACAGTATAAGATGAAAGACCCATAACCTCATTATCTTAAAGTTTTGGATTAAAAGTGGTGTGAAATATCTTATATGTGTAAGAATAATATCATATATATATATATATATATATAATTACAATCTCTTAACGATTATAACCCATATAAAACATAACTGATCAATATCACTAAAATGTGTAGACCTCTAAATATCTAAAAGTACCTTGCAACTCTTATTGTAAACTAGCATAGATACCTCAACATTTTGTTTGAACTATTCTTAATCCAACAACCTTTAAAATAAACATAAAAAATTAAAGAAAATAAAATTAAAGACGACAAATATATAAATAATAGAGATAAAATAAATATTTTATGTGCATGTCTATCTGCCTATGTACCCGCATAAAATTTTACACGAAAGACGCTTGAACGTGGCGTAACTGGTAAGGAAGAATATAAAGTCTTGCATTCCCTTCAAAATATTAAAAAGCAGTGATTATTCACCTCAATTTCTATTATATATATATTTTTTTAATATTGGTCAAACCACCAAGATAGTCAATTATTTCAATAATATCACTATTAATAATTATAATGACGCTAAGGTTACAATCTGTGATTAGCTTTGTTTTCACTCGTCAGAGAGAAGTTGGATCCAACGTGAACAGCAAAGGAAGAGTCTTCCCTCTGTGTTTGTATTCAGAAGTTATGTCTGTTCTGTTTTCTCTGGTGACAATAAAAAAATATAGACAGTAAACGATTTGTATTATACGGGGAAAGAAGGAAACAAAAGAGGAAAGAGGACAGAGACAGAGGAAGCTTGGTCCCAGGTCTGAAGTCGGAGCAGACCAACGTTGAAGAATTGGGATGTTTTGTTTGGCTTGTGGTGTGGGGCATTGGGTTTACTCCTTCAAAGTGCTTCAAAGTCATAGATGCAAACCAACAAAGAAAGAAAGAATAAGGTGGTAAAGAAAAGCGGCGCAAGCCATCACCTTCACACTCACACAAGACCAATTCAACCAAAAATATCTTGACTGCATAATAGCCAAACACAGCACCTTCACAACTCATATCATTGCTGCTAATTTAGTTCAGCTTTTCATTTTTCTTCATTGCACTGACCAGGCAAACACCGCAATAACCGCTCAAAATTTCCCTCTACAAACTCTCTTCATCATTACCCTTTAATTTAGATTCAACTTGGTTTGAAAAACTTTTAGTAAACACTTTTTCCTTCCTATAAAATTCTCATTCTTTTTCCTTGACTTTGTAAACCTCATTTGTCTTTTCTGACTCTGTTAGACTGTTGAACATTTGCTTAGTGCTCTGCCAAATAACACGACAAAATCTATGCGTTTAGGAAGTCTCTTAGAAAGTTCACCAATTAACTCTGTATGGAGTTAGATCCAAGGATATAAGTTGTAGCTCATTATCAATTATAGTTTTACCTTAATGATAAGTTTTAATTTAACAAAATAATAAATATTTTAGTAACCCTATTCTCTTGAACTAACCTTTGGAAGGAACTTAGAGTTAGGATATGTTTCACTCAACCTTTCTTTCACATTAAAAGTTCAAAATCAAATTTTAGAAATTAAAGTAAAAATTGTTGGTCTATTTTGCAAAGCTGGAAAATTATGTATTCATGATGTTTGGATGTCTTAACATGGGTTACTTAGATGTAGCAAATTAAAGTACTGTCATCATATGTTTCTCTTCGTATATTATTCAGGAATACCAAAGCGGGACTGATCTATAAGTATGACGAAAAATACGGTACAGAATAAGATTTTAGGTTTGCTGCCCGTATAGGTGTGCAGTTCATGTAAGTCAAGGATGAAGCAGGATGCAACTTGTATAAAAAGAATTGCATTTGTATCTGTTAATTAATTTCTTTTATGAGTTTTTTATATGGACTATTTAAATTTTTATATGAGTGGAAAAATTAATGTTATATATTTATGAAAATACTAAAATTTTGAGAATTTATCATTTAACTCCAAGTTCTCTGTTTAATTTTATAAACTCGTTAAAATTTGTCAATTTATAAGACATTAAAAATTCTATTATAAGAAATAAATGAAAAAAAATCGGTCAGCGTGCTAAAACTTATAAAATTTGAACTTGCATTTTCAAAGTAGGATAGATTAGTCCAGACCAAACCGCATTAATCCTTAATGTGAGTTGAACTTAAATGGATCGGTCCAACCCATAATGTCATCCTGTAATTATATATAGATCAAAATTGATCTCCTCTCCCAACCCAATGCACCACAATACATCTAATCCCTTTTGTCCACGAGGAAGAATATGTTTGAATGGTATCTTTATAAGTATTAAAGAAAAAAAATAATTTCTTCATACATAAGCTATTTTATTATTTTTTATGTAGTTTCTTGTAGAAAAGAGAGGGTTTATATGAAACATAGAGAGGAAAAGCAAAAGACAGAAAAAAAGAAGAATGAAACAGAAATGGATGGCTAAGCGAAAACAGAAAACATTAAACGATGCAATGTTGAAAAAGACTTTGTCATCTACATCTTGTTCAGGTATGCGAGATTTCTATGAAAATGAACATAAAAAACATCAAGAGTATCCATAAAATAATCGAGGCTGACAATTGAAAGTCCCAAAGCTTTAGTTCTTCCACGTGTAACGGAAGATTCTAATAGTCTTGCTTCAGCTTATTACTAAACAAATTAAAAAATATTCCTCCAAGTAACGAAATATAAATTAAAAAAATATTTATATTAATCGGTTTTAATCAAAATAACATAATACTGTTTGTATTCAAATAACAAAACCTAAATTCTTTAGTAATTGTATAAAGCTGAAACTAAAGAAATGAAATTTTAAAAGAAAATTTACGTGAGTTCTCTTTGTAATTGATATAAGAACAATAATCTGAATTCAAAGTGCTAAAATCGCAGCAAGAGAGCAAACAATCTTTCCTCTACTCGATGACAAAATTGTGAAAACCTTATTATAAATTCTAAGAAGGTGGCAATTAAAACAAAGTTAGTAAACAAATACTTGTAGGAAATGCCTTATGCATACTTGTAGGAAATGCCTTATGCGAGCTTTTTGCAGAAAGTGAAGAGAGTGTCATACATATTTTTTTTGACTATAAAATAATCAAAAAGTGTGGGTGATGTGTGATCAGTGGGTTGGTGCGAATACGTTGCATCATAACAAATCATGTGCTAATTTCCAACACTTTCATCTTATTCAACTAAATGGAAAACAAAACAGTAGTTGGAAAGGAATGTGGTTGACCATTATCTGGGAAATCTGAAAGCATAGAAATATTTTTAAGCAAAGGAAAGTAGACCCAAGAAATCTTTTGTATGGCACAAGTGAGTGCATGGACTTGGATGAAACATAAATTACCAAATGTAACATTTTCATATAGTGATTGGTACCAATTCCAATTAAATGCTTAAAATCATTGTGATTCTATCGAGAAATTACTATTCAAGAACAAACACACACTCAATTGAAAAGTAGTTTGAAAGTGGTTGAAGGTAGGGAAGTGAAGGCTTAATTTGTAGGAAAGGAGTGTATGGAAAGAGTTTGGGAAGATATGTTCTATATTGCAGGAGATGAGATTTTAGTGAAGCTCAAATGTTCTTTCTCTCTAGAATAGATAACAGGACAATACAACTTCACTAATGCAGGAATGGAACTGGGCGATAAAGAAGGCACGAGGGACAATGTTGCACCAGGTTAAGCAAGGGTAAACAACTACTAGGAAAATGCCATTATGCCCATTACGTCAGCATAACATCATATTGGAGAAGTGGGAGCATAATTCCATGTGACTCTATAATCTCTACATTAATCTAAAGTGGCAAGGTTTGAAAAATTACTCTATTATACTAAATATGTCTGTCAATCTATAACATTTATGCAATGATAGATTGTTGTAATATTAGACTAACATATTAGTCTCTTCCTCAACACTTTCTTAGCCTAGATATCTCTAAAATGTGTAAACTTTATGTGAAGGTACTTTGTAACTCTTTTTATAAAAGGATTAGAGTACCCCAAGTACTATATTTTATTTATTTTATTCATTTTTTGCTGTTAAAAAAAAGTAGAGTAGAATTATATTAGGTTAAAATACTTCACTGGTCCATGTTTTTGTACCAAAATCTCAAATAGGTCCTAAGATTTTTTTAGTCTCAATTAGGTTCATATTTTTGAAAATGCGTATCAATTAGGTTTATTCCGTTAGTATGGTGTTAACAGGGTTAAGAATGTGCCACGTGTAGCTCCTATTTTTTTTTTAATTTTAATTTTAATTTTTAAATTATTTATGCCACGGGTCATGTCAGTATTGTGTTACGTGTCAAGTCAATATGATGATATGTGTCAAGTCATTATCTGAATCTCAATTTGGTCTACATATTTGTTATTTTGATTTCATTTTAGTCTTTTTTTAATTTTCAATTTCATCCCCTCCAAATTGAAACTAAATTTAAATTTTATATAAATATCATAATGATATTTTTATTATAAAATAAGTGATATTTTATGACATATTTTTAACAATATTAAATTTATTTAAATTTAAATTTTACATTAAACTCTATTTATTTATTTTAAAATTTTAAATGTATTTATTTTAACTTGTTACAAAATTATTTTAAAATTTTATATTTAAATTTATAAAATTGTTATTTTTAAACCAACTCTTACATTTGTATATAAATTATTTAAAATAATTATAAAGTTTCATGAGTCCATCCAATATCTTTCTTTTAAAGAACTATGTGGAACTTATTTCTCATATTTTGAAATGCCATGTGATATTGAAGAAACATAAATACAATGTTAATTAAGGGATTTTAATAACCTTTAAATTTATTCTATATAGATATGATGACATTATGAGTATAGGTGTTATTAAGTAGTAGTGAGTTAAAGTTTCTGAATTCAATTTTTTTGGTGTCAAAATAATCGTACTCTAGTAATTGTATAAACTAGAAATTAAAGAAATGAAATTTTAAAAGAAAATTTACGTGAACTCTTTTTGTAATTGATACAAGAACAATAATCTGAATTCAAAGGGCTAAACAATTTCTCTTCTACTCAATAACAAATCATACACTAATAATTGTATAAACCAGAAATTAAAGAAATGAAATTTAGGAAGAAAATGATACAAGAGATTACCTAAGTTCTTTTTGTAATTGTTACAACAACAATCCGAATTCAAAGTGCTAAAAACGCAGAAAGGAAGTAAATCATTTCTCTTCTACTCGATAATAAAATCAGATAGATTCATACTCTATACTCTAGTAATTATATAAACTATATATAAAATTAGATAAATTATTTTGTCCAACGGAAAAATTTATTTACAAAAAGTAAAACATTAATGAAATTCATTTAAACTGAGTAAAATTATTTCAATGATAATGAAAATGTTAAAATATTTTAAAAACTTTTAATTCTTAAAATGATTTTTTTAATAACTTAATTTAGGCGATTTGAAAATTATATATAAATTCATCAAAGAAATTTAAATATAAACTATAAGTGATAAAATATTTAACTTATTGTATATTGTCTTTAATAAAAATTTACAATGCACCGTTGTTGTAACGTCCCATTTAATTTAATGCGTAAAATTAAAGGAAACGTCACACAGAGATAACAATGTAGCGTAGTCCTGGGGTTCTCAACACTTCCCCTACCAAAGCTAGGCACACCACGATGTCAACAAAAGCAGGATAACGGTTTAACTAAAAATTTACAATCCAATAACAACGAAATACAGGGGCCATAGCCCTAAAGAAAAATTCAAAATAAGCTATAGTCCAATCCACGCGGACTAGGCAGTAGAGTCTCCATTCCCTTGCTGACCACGAGAACCTCGCCCATCTGCTCCCATCAATTACATTGATGATCATCGCAAGAAAGAAGAGCCACATACAAGACAACCATACAATAAGCAGGGTAAGCTAGAGCCAACAACATTCTCATCATACAGTTAAACATGATTTCACCATCCAATGTCCATACAACAACCAAACATGTTATGACTCTTCAATCAATACACTACGACTCGACTCGACTCATCCGGATACGTATAACTTAGTCGGATTCAGCGGATGCTTGCACTTGTGGTGGATACCTCTGCTTGACCCTGAGCTGCTCATCTCCGAGCTATGTGTTACAAGTGTTACGATAGACCAATTTTCCCTCACCACAAGGTTAGCCCTTAATGAATTTCAGGCCTCCTGCTACTCTCACCACAGGAGTCAGTCTGCTCTAAGTGAGATTAACTGGCTCCTTAGAGCGTCAGGATGCAACCTTAACTTGAATCCTTACCTAGTTATACAGATGGGGCACCACCATGGACACCCACTAACAGGGGCCATGGAATTACGTCCCGACCACTGAAGCGCGACCTCGGAGGTCTCACCTAGAGACTCCAAGGAATTTACAAGCTGACACGGACCAACATTCATAACTCAGCAGTAAGAGAACATTAAATCATATTTACATTTCCATACCAACCCCTGAGATTAATTCCTCATACGCATCATATTTCGAATCCATACCTCTGATCATCACCACCCCATGAATCTAGGGCCTCATCTCATATCAATAATGTGTTCCTTTAGTTTCAAACCACTCATTCATTTCACATGCCAAGATCATACCCAACCCGTCATACGAAATTCATAATTCATGCCAAGCATACATAATACTCCATTATATACATGTTTCTCATCATACAATTCACACCTAAACCAATATCAATCATCCAAGAATAAACAAGCACCCAAACAGCGTACTGTCTCGCCCAACCCCTTGCTCAGGCTTAAGGGTTTCGCTCAGGCGAGACGTGCTCGCTCAAGCGAGCCCCCCCTTCGCCTAGGTGAGGGTTCGATGAAGCACCCAGGGAACATCACGGGATCTCGCCTAGGCGAGACCCCTCTCACCTGGGCGAGGTGTTCACTCGCTCAAAGGTTCGAACGGGTCGCCTGGGCGACCTTTCACGCAATGGAGTTTGGGCGAGCCTTCGTCAGGCTCGCTTAGGCGAGCCTAACTCGCCTGGGTGAGATTAACAGCTCTCGCCCCTGATTCACCTACAACAAAGGCGTTTCCCGATCCCACCAAACATAGCAAGCACTATACACACCAAACCCGTGATTTATTCATGCAGTCCATTCACAAGCTCAAGAACAGGCATAAAAATACAACTTAAACTCGGACTCTAACTTCTCGTACCTGAAGGAAGGGTTAACGGAAAGCCTTGGCGGCACGATAGCTAGCACGCTGTCCTGGGAACGGCTAAAGAGCTGGAATACAACAGAGAAACAGAACCAAGAGGAATTAATACGAAGTCCTAACTGGAACAATGCCAAGGAAAAGAGTCATACAAGCTAGAAGGGCACTTACGCGGAGTAGGAATTGAGTTTGAGCTAGCTCGAAGTGGACCTCAGGGCAACCCTAGCAGAGCGTTCTGTGAGGGGGAAGGGAGAGTGACGGCTGGATCTGTGAGAATGAAAGTGAGTGTGGGATTAGGGCAACATGAATGGCTTTTATTCTATGGGCCGGCCTTTAGGCCCATTACTGTAGGGCAGCCCTTAAAAGGAAGCAGAAATAGAAAGGGGCCTTCCAGTTGTTCTCTAAAACTTCCAGTTTTGTTTAAATTTATATACAAGTTTCCCTTTATTTTAAAAGAGTGCAAATATACTTTAGACACCATTGGATATGTTATTCTCATTTGCTCAAGAATTTAAAAAATAAAATAAATTGTTATAGTTGATCATTAAAAACAAGTAAAGTAATGTTGATATCATCTTCAACAAGATAAAAGAATTACTTAATAAAACAGTCTGCCAAAAACTAAGAAAAATATAAATAAATGTTGGGAATCTCATTCATATTTATTAGGAGTAAAGGCAAATTGTAAAATATAAGTGGGATATTATAAGTTAATTTTATGAAATTAGATTAGATACGAATCCTATAACAATTTATCTTACAAGGTTTTTTGGGCTATTATGTCATTTAAAAATATCTAATGTCGTATTTGAGATTAAATATTTGGAAGTCCGGTAAACTTACTTATGACGATGCTAAACATGGATTTTCCTAACCTTGATGGATGATTTAATGGTTTTAATTACATATTTTTACTAACAAATAAATTTGAAGTTACTAATGTTATATATCATTTTTTTAAATGGTTGAAATTCAATTTAGGAATTGAGTTAAGTGTTTCAAAAGAACTTGTTCTTCGTGATTTTCTAGCATAACAAAACACTCTACATAAATTTTTTTTCTTTTGTGGAGAGACTTGAAGAAAACTCTATATTCAGTGTTTATTGAATGTGGTTTAAGCTTTATTTCTTCAATCCAAGTTGTCAATATTCAATTACGGGAGTAGTGTGTTTCCATCACTATTTTTCTAATCAACAACGTCCCCTATCTGATATTACAACAGAAATCACTTTACGTGGTTCTATATGGATCTAAACTTGATTATCAATGATAGAAAGCTTTTGGATGTTTGGTTGTGGATATTTTCTTTGATGAAACAATTTTTCCTAAAGAAGATTCTTGTTCTTTCATTGATGATACACTGATTACTTTGTCCATTATTGATAATTTTTCTTCGGATACTTATGTTGTTCATCACTCTAATGAGCCTCATGAATGATGAATATTAAACATCAATGTCTAATGTTGATGATTTTGAAACCTTCAAGTTGTCTCTGTTTTAGCACCTCACACTCTTATTCTATTCAGAATTTTTATTCTTTTGGCTCGTTTCTTATTTATAAGTTTATAGATAACATTTCTTATTATCATCTTGGACTGAAACTAACTAAGTCTACTTATTCTACTAATTAAGGGGTTATCTATCTCATAAACTCCCAAAAGCACTTTTGTTTAATCAGAGTTCTAACGATTATATTAGAATTTGGAAGTACTCAAACCACCCACTTTATTCAACTCGTCCAAACGGAGAACTTACACTGCAGAAACATTTGTTTCTAATTTCTCTTCTCAGTATTTATAAACCCTTTAAGCCTGCAGAAACGTAGCTTCAGGAAGTGTAAAAGCTTGATGTCATAAACAACAATAACATGATAAATAAGGGATGTACTAATAGATAATACCTGGTGTGAAGATAAAATTCTTTGAAAATGATATAGTCATTATCTAATGCACTTCAAATTGTAGCATTTGTATTCAAATGAGTTCAGTCCAGTATCAATAATTTAAATGAAGGACTCCTGATTAGCCCAATGTAAAAAATGACAGATCTAATACATTTGGAATTTTGTCTTTGTTTTCTCGAAGACCTCTTCAGCAATCACGGCCTCATTACCATCAGCTCTTTTGATTTCCAGTGTTGCTTTCTGATAGAATCCAGTACCTCGCAGTGCATCTGCAATAAAATCATCAAACCCAATAGCAATTGCTGCCTCAGCCTTTGCTCCATAAACTAACCTCTGTTACAAAAGAATGTTGTAATGAGTTAGCTCCAAACATCATAAATGTGGTATAAAGGAAACACATAGGAAAAGCAGGGCATTCCAATTTCCAACCTTAATTCGAGCAAGGTGGATTGCACCAAAGCACATGGGGCAAGGCTCACAGGAAGTAAATATTTCACAGTCTGAAAGTTCTATTTGGTTAAGCTTCTTACATGCCTGTAAAATGAAAACATTTCTTTTGTTAGTTTTGTTTATCATTCATTGCACAATGTTTGTTACACAAAATATATAAAAACAAGACATGCAGAGTAATTCAATCACGTTTCGGTTGTTTCGGAAGTTAAGGCCTTAACCGCCCTATCCAAAACCTAAATAGAGTCATACCAACTAAAAAATTGTCTAATTATAAACCTGTTGTTCAAAAAGCGAGGTATGAAATCTAGTACCCTTTTCACAATACAGCAACATTTTCACCTAAGACATATAGTCTACTGACTAAAATTTAAACAGACATCAGTACCCTAAAGTGTGTATAGCCTTATACCATATGTACAAAGTATAATCTAGTCAAATCTTTGGGCATCATATCTAAACTTTGAACAAATATTAACAAGGATATAACCACTTCCCAGAAGGTTTTGACTGAAACTAAGAAACATAGGTTAAATGGTGATGTCTGTTAAATCCTAACTTGATTCAGTTCTACATGTGTCAGATCTCAAAACTAGTTATTTTGGAGCACATTATTATGTCTACCTTTTTTCTATTTTGCTTGCATAGAGGGAACTGAACATGAGTCCAAAACCCTATTGGACAACTGGAAAACCCAAATTGATCATTTTATACACAGGCATGTTGTCCAAAAGGTAATCTCAATGAATGCTTGATAATTGCCCCCAATGAGATCTGTTCAAGGTTTGAGTGGTATATATCTATAGAAATCTTTCCTGTTATGATTATGATCCATCCTTTCAAGTTTCAACCATTCCGATCAGAGATTTTAAATTCTTAATCAGGAGACCCTTTGTTTAAAAAGTGATACATGTCAGAGACTAACATTGCTCTAGAATCAAAATCGACATTTAAAAAATAAAGCAATAATAGACTAAAATTGCTCTAGAATCAAAATCGACACTTATCAGGGAATATGCATCATGTGCAATGATGAATGCTATTTGAGACAGGAAAACACAAAATCATTATTAGTTGAATTAAAATATGTTTTTCATGTTGTATAAGGGCATCATTTGCCTATTCAAAATCCAACCTCTCTTATTGCTGTCACCTCAGCATGAGCAGTTGGGTCTGTGTTTCTCAGAACCATGTTGTGGCAACTAGCAACTATTTCACCCTCACGAACTATAACAGCACCAAATGGGCCTCCATCTTTACAATCTACCCCATTATATGCTTCTTCAACAGCTTTCGTCACAAATTTGTGGTCTGTATCCTGCACAACTAATTAAGCAACGACGACACCAAAACAAAAGCAATAAGAGTCTGGTACAATATCAAGCAAGCAAAACAAAAACTCCAACTGATCAATTCATTTTCTTTAAAAAGAATCACATATTGATTTACACAAACAGGCTTTGAAAGATTAGATATATAATATATATACTTTGTTTTCAAACCTTTTTGGTTTTATCAGCAACTTTGTTTTCAAGCCTAATGTTTGCCTAATGAATACTAAATTCAGGTTTCTTTCTATTGAATGAAATGGTAAGACATCCATAGGACTCTGACATCCGAAACAAATATAAAACTGACCACGACAAAACATCAAGAAATGTGAGGCATTAAACATAGATGCATTAATGGAAGTCAGCCATGGATAAAAAATAGAGCAAAATTGCAACAAAAAATCTGAACTCTGCAAAATAGTTACCTTCTTGGTGACCAGCAAATGCAGCAGCTACTGAGACAGTCCCATCCTTAGTTTCCAACACTGAAAGAATCAAGAAATGAAAGAAAACGTAAATAAACACAATGAAGTAAATGAAACATTATGTTCTAAATATACCATACTTGCTCTGTTGTTCAATTGGGTAGGGAATTTCAATTTTCAAGGATGCATATAATCAATCCTATGAAACTTCATATTTCCCTGGTGACTTTGCATACTTCATTACAAGTAATACAAAGTCCCAAAAGAATTCAACGCTATGCAAATATCATCAACACAACCAAAAAATGTAGCATGCACATATTGCACAAAGATTCAAAAAATCATTGCAAAGAACAAAACCATGAAAAGGGTAAGAAAGAAAAACCCATAATCCACAAGCTCCACACCCTCCAAAAAAAAAGGAATCTGGAAAAACTAAATCATGTACTTCACATGAAAAAGAGTAAAACAAATGAGTACGATAAGAAACAAGGTACAGACCGTTAGCTTCCTCCATGACAGGAGCGTTCGATTAACGAAGAACTTGTCGGAGAAAACAAAAAGAAAATTGTTGTTTGAAGGAGGAGGAAGAATGGTAATTGCGAAAACAGAATATAAATAAAACAGAGGACATGTGAATTTTATGCACCTCTTATGATTAAAATAACAATAAATTGTTTAATTAATAACTCCCAAAAAACAGATTGAGCACCATGATTTGGTGGCATGAAATTAATAAATAAATATTGAAAAAAAAAAAAGAAGGAAAGTAGAAGATGCATGAATGCCGTGTGATGTGATTGATGTATCTCTGTCATAACTGTCCATGTATGTAATTAATCAAAATTTTCCAACAACTCTGATTAATCACCAATCACATGGGATTACATTTTTTATTCATTCTATATAAGCTATGTGATTTGTTTATTAAACGCATGTAATAGAGAATTATATGATGTTCTTTTAAAATATTTATTACCTTATTGTTAATAATATTCTTTATTTTAATGGTTTACTCATTAAATAAAATTACAGCTAAAATCATTGTTGGATTTAATTAAATTTTAACAATACAATTTTCAAATAATTCGTAAATTACATTAATATTTTCTAATTTTGCTTATTTGAATTTAAAATAATAATCATTAAATATGAGGAATTTTGTATTACATAATTATTAATTATAATAAGGACAATGATTAATAATTTTTTTACATTAAAATAAAATATCAGTAAATTTAATGTATATTTTAATACATTTGTACATTTTATATTAAATTTTATAAAGTTCTTCTTTAACATTGAATTTTTAATTTATATAGATTAATATTAAATAATATATATTTAATAAATATATAATTCATCGTTTCTATCCTATTTCTGAGCACATGATTGATAATAATAAGGATAGTGATTAATATATTTATCTAAATTAAAATAAAAAAAATCAGTAAATTTAATGTACATTTTAATACATTTGTACATTTTGTATTAGATTTTATAAAGTTATTCTTTAACAATGAATTTTTAATTTATATAGATTAATATTAAATGACATACATTTAATAAATATAAAATTCATCGTTCCTATCCTATTTTTGAGCACATGATTGATAACAATAAGGAGAGTGATTAATATATTTCTCTACATTAAAATAAAAAATCAATAAATTTAATGTATATTTTAATACATTTGTACATTTAAGTATTAGATTTTGTAAAGTTCTTCTTTGAATTTTTTATATATATATATATATATATATATATATATATATATATATATATTAAAAGACATATATTTAATAAATATAATTCATCATTCCTATCCTATTTCCTAGTCAATTTCCAAAAACTATTTCTTCGTTCTTATAAATTATTTTAAGGTTTTTTCATGTATTAACTATGCCAAAAACTTATTAAAGGTTTAAATAATATATCAAATTTGGTTTAAATATAAAATAAATTTAAAATTAAATTGTAAAGAATAAAAAGAATTAGCACAAAGGAAACAAATAATTTTATTGAGAAAAATATGAGATTAAAGTTTCACGAGATTGAGTTTTATGATTTCATTCAAAGTTAAAACAACAAATAATATATTTGTAATTCCTAACTCTAGCATTCACACCATAATGTAACAAACTCTAATGTTTTAATGACAAGTCTAAACTTTAATAAGAACCTTAATGTCTTACACCTTTACTTATTAAGAATTCGCATTAAACCTTAACTTTGGATGTTAAAAAGGATCAATAATATACTTTATGTCTAGATACATAATCAATTAGTTGTCTATACTTTTATGTAACAATAAAAGTCATCCAACTAAAAAAATTAAATTGTAGGTACTCAACTAAAAAATATAAAAAATTTTGAATACCGAATATACCAACAACATTAAAAGTAGTTTAATTAAAAATATTCAAATTTATTAAGAAATTGAAACATTTTAATTATTTAATTTTTAATGCATAAAAAGTAATAAATTAAATAATATTAGAATATGATATAAATTATATTAAATTTATAATTTTTATTCAAATTACATATTCTTTTTTAAAATTTAATTTAATTTTTATTTTTAAATAAGTTGTACAAATTATTAAAAAGATAAATTTAACTAAATTAAAAAAATATATATTTTATTCATGTAAATTTTTGTTATTGTAAAAAGAATGTAAAACTAAAAATTATTATTCACATTTGATAGCGTTCATTTTTAACTCTTTTTGTTATTGTCATAAATAAATAATAAATTAACTTTTTTCTAGCTTTTATCACGTTATATTCTCAAATTTAGTGTTTTGTATTAATTTTGTGTTTTAGCTATTTTATGCTTGTTTTATCTTTAATATCTTTTTTAAGTGTGTAAATAAATGAATAAGGAGCAATCCTAGTTAATGAAAACAAACAAGAACCAAAGGGAACATGTTTTTGGAAAACAAAAGTTCGATTTTGAGCCAAATACCCATGCCGGGCAGCAAGGAATCACGTCTAATACTTCAAATACAAAATGTTGTCAAACTACACAAGGCTGAGCGGTGGAAAGTTGATTTTGACTTAAATATGGAATTGAGATGTTTGTGAATGCATGAGAATGAGTGAATGAAATCTAGTCTTGACAATTGCATACTAACTGTTTAATAAAATATCAAAAAGAGTTTTTTAGTGTTTTGTGAATTTTGTTGTCTAATTGAATCACGAATTGTGAGAGTTGTCATATATTGCACAAATCCATGTGAAGAAAACTATATTTATTAGTTGTTTGATGTGACATTTTTTACTAACAACATTTTTAAACAATATTGAAATAACTATTATTTAATTAAATATTATAATATAAATTTATGTGTCACGATTATTATAAATATTTTATATGGTATAAATAATTATTATTTTGACCGCAAAAAATCCTAAAAAAGTAATTTTAGAAAAACATCATAAACTAATAACAAATTTAATTATCGTAAGTTAATTTTGTTAAAGATTATTAATTGATCGTGAAGGATGTTTTTTTCCCACAGAGGTTGCGTCAATGTTGTGATCTTAACCATCTTTCTTCTAAATACCATACCATATAATCTTTCAAATACACCTCCGCACTTAGGGACGTCAAAGTAGACGGAGATGAATTTCGTTATCTCATACTCATCTCTATAGAAAAAATTCATCCATATCCTTATTTAAATCCAACCGATATCAAACTTTATTCTCGTCACCATTCTCATTGGGTAACGAGTATATTCTCTTACACATATCCGTACCTATTTTTTTATTGTTCCCATATTAATTAATTAATTTTTATAATATAATAAAAAATTACGGTAGAAGAAACATAATATTATAAAATATTCAATATTAAGAGGATGATTTTTTTTTCAAATATTTAAAAATAAACTATAATTATATATATTTCAAGTTAGAATACCAAATAAAATTTCATTAGAACTCAAACATTTATTAAATTTACAAACATTAATGTAACCTAGTTAAAAAAAATTTTAAAAAAATTAAAAAATATATAAAAGGAAAACAAATATTACAAATTAATTTTTTTATGTTTTTTTTTTACTTTAATTATTTTTAATTCTAATGAATTTTTTTAATACACTAATAAAAAGTTATAATACATCACTTGATCAAAATCACACAAAGAACAAAATATTAAACTAATAATAATAAAATCATAACATAGATTTGATATCTTTTAAACTTCAACATATTTTGGATGATGATAAAAAAATCATGTCAATTACATTAAATTTTTATATTATAGTAAATAAAATTTATTTATACAAATATAGTAACAAAAATAGAGTACGATAATGAGTTAGACAATAAAAAAATTATACCAAAATAATATCTTACATTATAAAAATAAACAACAAATAAAAATATTAAAAAATTATCAATGTATGTGTTAGAAACAATTTGAGAAACTATTGAATGAAATCGCACAAAGAAAAACAAATATATAATTATGGGTATGATAAGATGAAAAATATATTGGACATATATATATATATATATATATATATATATATATATATATATATATATATATAAGGTTACTTAATTGACTATGAATATTTTAATAATTTAAACGAGAACAGGGATATGGTGGGGACATATATTATGGTGGGTATGAGGGTGCGGACGGGAGAGATATGTAGATCCTCATACCGATCCCCATACCTAGAGCTTTTAAAATGGGTCACTCAGTCTGGCATGACCCAACCGACCACGAGTTGGTCACTTAGTGAGTCAACCCAACACAACTCACTTATTAGTGAGCCACAAAAAAATGTATCTAGCTCGACCCACCACGGGTTGGTGGGTTAAACGGGTTGGCTCGCTGATTCACTTACTTAAAAACAATACAATTTTTTTCTTCAGTTCACAAAAAAATTAAATTATAATTGTCATTAAAATCTAAATAAACTTTAGTACAATCCAACATAATGTTCAACCCCAAATACAAATCAAAGTCACGGAAATATTAGGTTTGCATTTGTCAACCCAATATGTTGGCTAAAAAAAATAAGCCAAACCCAACCTAAATACAAGAAAACATTATGATCATTTATCTGTTGGTGGGTTTATGAGCCAACCCGACTCACCACGGATTCAATCCAGGTGAATCAGGTTTTTTGTTGGATCAGGTCAAAAATTAACCCATATTAAAATTTATAAAATAATTTTAATCTAACTCGGTCCAAACCCATGTTAGACCGAGTTGACCTACGAATTTTGACCCACTTCGATAGCTCTACCCGCATCTTATCGACAAAGTCAGGTTTTTTCCCATAACCATATTCATATTCAATCAATTTTGAATAATACTTATGGGATGAATTTATTTGTCATTCAATGAAAAGCAAAAATTCTTTAATCCTCTGGACTTGTTCTCGTGTTACAAATTATATTATGAAACTTAGAATATTCTAATTTTTATACAAATTTACATGTACAATATATAATTAGGTGTTTTTATATTGTACTTATAGGTCAAAAAATTAAATTCAAACCCCTAATTAATAACAGATTATTTCATAGTTTAACATATTTTCTTATAAAACATACATCAGATCTCATTAGAAGCAAATTTTATTTATTTTGATATGAGAGAAAATGCATAATAATAATAATATTATTATTATTATTATATTTTTTTTCACCAAACAAACACCACAAATTTGTACACAATTCTCTAGAACACTTTCTTAATGATGTTTCTCTCCATTAGTGACCTATCACATGAATCACATGTATACGCTTTCAACATATTCTATACAAAATAAACAATTATAAAGTATGTACTTTTTTCTATTTTAATTTTTAAAATATAACAGACTATATGATATGTTAAAATTGGCCTGATCAATCATCCCTAAATATAGAACAATATTTATTAATACTGTAAAATACAAATTTTAATAGTAAATTTGATTAATTAATATTAATATTATAAATTTACAGACCTCGTTTCAAACTTAATATACACAGCAATTAGGATGGTTGTGATATTTTTTTCTGAATAAATATTTCTAAAAATTCAACTAATCTAAATATGCTAATCTAGTAATCGCGGATATCTGATCTTGAAAAGAGATCATAATCGCCTTCGATCAATTGTTAGTGCCTTTTTTCAGGGATTATTATATATACTTGTACGGCTAACACTATCCTACTTTTCCCTTTTCACATACGCAAACATTAATAAAATGACCATACAAATATTTAGGATAAGATATATTCCAGATTTTTTAATTTTTGATTAAAAATAGGTCTTTTTTTTCCATATACTTTAATTTTAGACATTCATTTTTTATAAAAATCGATTGTGATTTAGGTTTGCGCGTAGTAATCTTTTAAACAGATTCTACTTAAATTCTCAACCATGTGATTAACATTCACATAATTTATTAGAATCACTTTTGAATTTATTTCACGTATTTAAAAAAAAAAAAAAAAAAAAAAAATCCCCTCCTCTCTACTGTCTTAAGTTTCATTTAGAAAAAAAATCCAATCAATTAAGAAAAGTATAAAAACTATAATTATCATTCTTTTAGCTAAGCATATATTATTAGTGTTCAATATTTATTATCACCAATAACCTATCACTTTCAACAACGTAAAAGGATTAAGATTGATATTGACAGACAGAAAACTATGTAGTTAAAAAGACATATATATATGTTATAAACTTGAACAACAGACAGAGAAAATAAAAGAATACAATGATGCAACAAAAGAGTAGTATATAAAAAGTTGTAATAAAAAAATATTATATCGCAATCAAATTATGCAAGAGCAGATATGATAAATGATTAGATCCTAGAAAGCAAGAACTTTAGCAATGATTAATGGAAATGGAAAGAGTATAAAGACAGTGATGAAGTTGAAGGGTGTGTGAGATCTACTTGACCACCTGTGCCTTCGTTTTAGGATCCCTTAAGAATTAAGATCTGATAAAGTTAGACAGCTTGATGCCACTCTCTCGGTTATGGCTACCTATATATGCCTCTGCATAAAGATCAACACATAAACTATACCCTCTAAGGCTGCAAAGGAAGCACACAAATCCTCTTTTACATCTATACGTACAAAGTACGCGGTCCAATAACTTTACATGCATGCTTCAAAAACTGCTTTAACTATTATTATTATTATAACCATTTCTTAATACTTCTTACCCATAGTTGCATTCCTAGCTAATTAACTTCAAACAATTTGGAAAATCATACTTGTGTGAACAGAATAATGGTAGAGTTGATGGAGGCCTGCACTCTCCTCTCTTTTGACTGCAATCACAACCAATAATTTATTCTCAACACCTTCACTTTTATTCCAAACAAATCATTTAAGATTGTTTTGTTACCGAATGAGAATATATAACATGGAAATACAAGTAACATGCACCATTTTTTTCGCTATTTTTCATCGTACCTATCACTTATCAAATACACTTATCTTCTTTTTCTCTCCGGGGGTTAAAAATGGTTGCTGTCATCATTTTCCTTGATTTTTATGAGCCAAACAAAATTACATTGAAAGAAAGACTCCTTCTGTAAAATGTTCTTTTTTCACAACAAAGTAAAAGAATCGAATAAAACTTCAGTTACTTACATACAGTCAGGTGGGTATAATTAGGTCTAACTGATACATGTTGAATTCAAACTATACAGTAAATTGGTGGAAAATTCCATTGAATTTTTCAGACTTGCTGTACCGAGAAAAATGAAGAATTAAGCAGAAAAGGGGAAATCATTAGGACGTGTGAAGTGATGAGAGAGGTAATTAAAGTGAGGTATGTACATTCAACCGAGTTAGGAGTGGACGCAATAATCTAATTCCGTAGGCATTATTTATATAAGAAAAAAGGAAGAAGGCATCTTTTGTGTGGGGAAACAAAGTTATAAGATATAGCAAGAAAAGCAAAGTTAGCACTGTGTATATCAGCAAGGGAGAGGACAAGAACGCTTATGCTTTTTTTTTCAATATTTACAACCATGATATCCATTCTTATTAGTCATTTCAGGGAATCCTGACCGTCCCTTTTGGCAGTAAAACTTGTATGTGCAGCTGTTGTGCTTGCATGTGACTTTCCTGTACCCTATAAATACGGCCATTGCTATTCCATGCCAAAACACCAACCACCACACACATCAAGAGCTTCATCAAACATTGCTAAGTGCTTCAACTTCAAAATCATACTCTGTGTGTGTGTTTGTGTGTTTTGTGAGTGTTAAGTGAGTTACTCTTGCAAATCAGAAGCAGAAAGAAGAAGAAAGAGAAGAAGGAAAGAAGAGAGAAGGGACACAACATACATGGGGGCTAAGAAATCATCATCGTTCTCCTTTTGTGGTATGTTCAAGGCATGTTTCTCAAACAGCAAGGATGATTACTACTATAGCTACGATGATAACAGCAGAAGGCACTTTGCAAGTGATGAGGATAGAGGGCGTTGGGTTGCTGAGCCTGGTATTGACAGGAAAGCATCTGCTTTCATTGCTAGATTCTATGCCTCACGAGTCAGTGACTCTGAGCACCAAATTGCGTCTTGAAACTCAAATAACAAACCCTTTCTTTGCTGCTCTTCATTCATCAAACTAGTTCTTCCTTTAATAACTCACACCAGTTACACTTGGTTCCTACCTCTCTCATGTAATTCTCACGCACTTTCATTTCCTTCTGCTGGTTCTCACTCGAGGTGTGGATCCAAACTTACTATAGATAGCAGCTAAAATAATGTGTGTGGTCACTAATAATGTAAAAACTCATTATACTTTTGTTTTCCCTTCTCTCCATTCGTTGTTATTAAAAATAAAAAGTAATGTTTCTGGCTACAACTTTCTTTATCATGCTACCTGCGATTAAGTTTCTCTAATTTAATATACATGATTTCAATTTGCATGTTATTCTAGTACTGAGAAAATACATCAAGGTCTTATCTGTGACTGCATTATTCCTGCTTTCGCCATTCAAATCATAAAAGAAATATTAAGCACCTAATATCCAAGCCCTGAATCAGTTGTTATTAGTACTTCTAATTTGTAAACGGAAAGACATGTTCTTAGTCGAGGTAGTCCAGAATTGCGAACCAAATATGAATATACGCATGATAAATTTGAAACAAAAGTTCATGTCGGCACATGTGTCGTGCTAGTTTGGTTATAGCAAAATGTATATCCACAATAACTTCTGTAACATTGCTGACCTAATTGTGGAGCAAATTTGCCAAGAAAATATTCAACGCCACACTCCATCAAAATTCTGGACCATGCATTTCATTCTCTTTCGTTTCAAATTGCTTATGCTATGACAAGTTCAACCACTTAGGGTTAGACGAAATTCGGCTAGAGAGAATCCCCTCTATGCTACCAATTAATAATCAAATGCTACTAATTACTTTTTATAATAACACTAAATCACTGATAATTTTGATTATCACTCAGATCAATTTGCAGGTCTAGTTTTGTAATTGTAACTAAATGTGGTGACATGATTGAACCTCTGAACTAGATATATGATGAAGAGCTAGATTCTCTTCCTTTGAATCAGTGGTTCAACTTTTGGCACAACCGTCATTATGTTCTCGTTTATCCAAAATTAGGTGTGATGTAGCAGGATTAGCTTGAAGAATGTGGTGAGCACATGCTGTGCGATGACTAGTTATGGAGTATTCAGGAGCATGTAACGATGGGGTATCATCTAGAATGATTCTGAAAATTAAGTTAGTAGATATCCAGAGTAGGAGAGTGATGATGATGAATGTAAACGTGTGCTTGCCACTATTTTCAGTTAGGTTTAAATTATTTGGTTAACTAAAAATTCTCTTGGTAAATTAGTTTCTTTAAAATGGTATGTAGTATTTTTTGTCACATTCAAAACATAGTTTCTTATTCTAACTTGCACTAACTAATTTTACTGACCAAAATTGTTAGTTATTATAGTGATTAATTTATTAATTTACAAAATAAAAAATTATTGATTAATAAAATAGTTATTATGAATAAAAAATTATAATTGGTCTCTAAATTAGTTTTTAAAATTTAATTATCAAGGTTTTAGGTACAAAATGAAATTGGTCACAAAACATTCGTTATCTTTGTTTTTTCTATAAAAAAAATTAGTTTCTAAATTAGTCTCTAATTAATTAGTGACCAATTATAATTTTTTATTCATAATAGTGACTATTTTAATAATTAATAATTTTTTATTTTGTAAATTGGTATATAAATTAGTCACTATGCTTAACAACTTTTGATTTAGTTACTAATGAAGCATTTTCTTGCAGAGTTACAATTTTTATAACTATTTATTATTATTCTTTTAATATAAATATGTTGTGCTTGAAAGTGTAGTTAATTAAGAAGATGGTTTTAAATAAAAATTAGTTGAAAGTTGAAAAAATAATTAGTGAGTAATAGAATTATAAATGTTTAATAGGATTATTTACTAAAATACTCAGAATAAATTATGAAGAAATGAATTTTAAGTTTGTAAAAAATTAATTTTACGCTTTTAATAAAATATGTTTGAGATATTTAAACTTTAATATTAATCTAATGTTAAAATCTTGTATTTTTTATTTGGAAAATCCATTACTTTAATTACCTTTTTTAGTTTTAACCTATTATTTTATATAAACATTTTACCATTAATTAATTCTATATGATATATAATGGTATAGTTTTATTAGTTTGATAAGTATAGTGGTTAAATATACCTTATAATAAAGTCTTATAATTACAATGTCAAAATCATCACGTTAATTATAGTATAAGAACAATTTTTATTTTTTTTTTGTAATTATAGAGATGTCAGAATGAGTTTTAACTCATGAGCCAATCTGACTCAGCATGGGTTCGAACCGAATTTGATAGAGAGAAATTCAATTTTTTCAAAAGTGAGTTGAACTCAACCCGACTCACCTAACCCACCAACTAATAGTTTAAATGTTTAATTAATTTGATTGTCAAGTTATATATGTTGATACTTTAATCTTTAAATATAATTTTTATAGTAAATTACTCAAACAACCGTCTTATAAACAAATTTTTCTAAATTAGTATGACAAATATATCTAATTTTTTCATTTATATTTTGTTAAATAGCATGACAGAAAATGTGTAATATTTATCATGTTTTCTTGGACTATATGGACAATTTCTTGGAAACAATTTATCATATTTGGTGGTGAGCATGATGAAAACATTGATTATTGATTTTAATGTGATTGCCATCTCATGGATTATTTAAAAAATGATTTAAATATTTAAATATTTAAATATTTAAAAATAAATAAATAAATAATTTTTTTTATGTAGCTTACCTACTTAACTCATCAACCTATGGTGGGTTGAGGCAAGTAGTAAAATTTTTGGTTCACCATAAAATGAGTTGGGTTGGATTCACCATCTTTAATCTGACTCATGGTGAGTCAATCCGTGTGAACAGGATGAGCTCCCTTTCATATATCTATATAATTAAGAAATATAGTATTTATTAATTGAATAATAGAAAATAAAAATATGCTTAACAATTTGGAAGATACATTTAGCAAGTGCCAATTGTGTCGGCTAGTCTCTTTTCTTCGAATCATTACGCACATTGACTTTTCTGTAAAATTTCTTCTTGATGATTGTTTAGTCGGAGGTTTTTGTTGAAAATCCTATATAACAAATATGTAATTTTTGTTTATATAAAGATAAGGTGCAAATTATGGTTAATTTTAGGATATTAAATTAGTCTAAAAATTCACTATTTACCCCCTTTTTTTTAATCATCATTCTAGAATTTATCATTACATTCTCCTTTTTTCATATAAAAATAATGAAATTTATTTAACCTTGTAACGAAAAATCATTTCAATTTTAAAGTGGTTAGAAGGTCACATTTTGAAATGGAATATGATGGAGTCTAAGAGGAATATTCATGTACTTATGTAATTCGTGTATAGCTCCGAATACCTAATTAAAGGGTGAGCTAACATACATTCCCTTTCAATTCTTTATAGCTTGAAAACTTTTTTTTTTCTTAATTTAAATATTTACATATTTGTATTTATAGTCATACGCCCAAAAGTAATAATATATGTGTAAAGACTAAAAAAATGATGTTTTTAAGTAAAGAAGCTAAAAAAATGTAATTATATAAACCAGAAAAGGAATTAATGTTTTGGATCTTGATTAGAAATGTTCGTTGAAAAGAATTGGCACCATTCGGATCTTGGGAAGGAGAATCAGAAATCTTACTGATGGAGAAACTAAATGTGGTGCAGTGAGTGCAGAGGGTTAACATAAAAGAAGTTGTACTCTCGTGCTTTTTCTGGGATTCACTACTTGGGAAAACTATCGGTAAAGGTTAAACGGAATCGTCAAAAAATGAACATCTCCGAATGACAAGATACCAGATTACCAGTGTACTTAGGAATATCATTCCAGCATCTTCTTCATCAACCAATGTCTTTTACTTTGAATCGTAAGGTCCAGGGTTTCGACTTCTAAGTACATAACCTACTTTCAGTGTCGGGAATATTGCTCAATTATCTACATCTTCACTTCTTAATCTTAACACCCACCCACCATTATCAAATGCCTTTATCCTTCAAATTTTACTAAAAGATCTTGTCTTTTAAATCTTTACAGCTAAAAACTCAAGTAATCGGCGTTTTTAATTTTGTATTATTGTGGGAACTAAATTCATCAGTATTCATTGGGTAATATGCTTGATGCAGATAACTATCAACTCAGAACTGGGGTTTCACCTTTTCCCCATGTGGCATGAAATTTTGCAACTTTTGGTGGAAACTTTAGAGAGGTACTAATTCTCTTAATCAGAGGGCCTAGATATTCTAACTTAGCTTCTTCTGTTGGTCTGAAACTACAAAAGTCGTGCCCCCTTTATATGAACTGGTGGAATCCGATTTGAAGTTATCTTTGCGAGATTGACAACAACAACATTGGGGTGACACATGCATTCATTAATTTGTTTATGTTCTGTAATGCAAAATATAGGCAGAGAGTATCTTTGATTTGTTTGCTAGTTACTCTACAACCACTTAGGTTACTTCCAACACTCAAACTCAAAAGTTTGGCTCTGTGTCCCATGCCACTTCCTCACTGTCTTCTTATATATCACACATTTTAATATCTGACACCACAACAAAGCTTTCTGAACTGTTTCAAAGGGATAATTACAACAAAATTGTGATTACAAAGAACACAAATGTGACGTGTGTAAACAGAATAATAAGAAGAAAAATAACTTCGACCCTAAACAAAACAAAAAGTTGGAACTGAAAAAGAAAGAAGAAAAGTAGGAAGAATAGTTATCGTGAAGGAAGAAGACAGTCGATATCCGACGTGGCAATTTTAGGTGTAAAATGCAGAAATGTTTTAGTTTTACAGTAATGAAGTTGAAAAAATTGATGCCAGCAAGCCACACTAGAAGCTAGAAGAAATAAAATGAGCATTTTCCCACCTAAGTAGCTAGAAATTAGGGGCATCTAAATTGATGCGAACTATTTTCTTTTGGTAGCTAGGGTTCTTCATGAGCTTTGGGAACGCATGGCTCTTCCATGTGGAGCCTCAATTGAAACGGTGCTCTCTAAGTTTTCCCTGGAATCTCCTTTTCTTTCCATTCTCGTGCTCACCACAAGCTCATAAATTTCTCCACACAAATTCTTCTTCTGAAACCTGCATCTCACGGAAATGGACTAAACAGACTTTGAAGCTCATCTTTTGCACTCTAATTAAAATCATAAATAAAATATTGACGACTATAATTTAAGTTTTCATATTTTGTAGACTTTTTCTGTTGGATTTTAAATTTCACAAAATATTTTTAAAAAAATCTTAGAAAAATGAAAGCTTTTAATAATGAATATTACTCTCACCATTTGCCTTGTTATGTGAGAATGTCACCTCAATTCGGCAAAGATTTGTTAATAATTTGGGTCAAGAATAATATGATTTTTTTTACTGTCATTTAATTACATTGTCATTAACAATAAGATCGTTGGACCTTGTTAATGACAATCTAAATTACATCGATAACTCAGTTTCATTCGGGCCCAACTTTTGAATCCGTAATTAAACCGCAGATTAATGTGATCCAGGTCACACATGTCACATTCATATTATATTGATCCAAGTTTTCTTTCGCTTATAATTAGCCGAAAAATAAAACAAAAAAACAAAAAAACAAGATAACACCCATGAAAGAGAGAAAGAGCTCAAAACTTAGTCCAAGTCACGGGAGATTTTGTCCTAACTTTGTCCTAACTCATATGGACCAAGGTAAAAAAAAGACATAAAGCTAAAAAAAATCATGTAACGTCCACAGCAACTTCATGAGTCAAGACAAATCCATAGGCCACTTATTTAGGTAAAAAAAGTTTATTTGAAAATAAAAATAGAAACCAAGGTCAAATTTGGTCAAACCAAATTGGCCTGGTTGAACCTAAGTAATGTAAGATTGTCGGGACAAGCTTAAGTCAACCTTAGTTTAATTAGACCTATATTGGATGGATTGAGCTAGGCTCAAATCAATTTGGATTAGTTTAGGAAAAGTTGAAATGGATTGGATCTAGTTGATCCCAAATTAATTTAAATGGAACCCACATTAATTAGGTTGGTCGATCGACCTCAATCCAAATTAGGATAAATCAAATCGAGCTAACATCAAGTATATTTTGTTTGGACAAATAGTGATTAAATTTGTTTGGACTAAAATCAGAGCAAGTTAGTTGAGATCAAACCAATTTGAATTTGAGGAAAGTTAGCTTTAGTTCAAGTCAATAAAAAATTATTAAAATTAATCTAATACAATATTGGATTGCGTCAAATTAAATTCAAGTCAAACTAAATTAAGTTAGATTCAGACAAGTTGAATTGAATCTCAACTTTGTAATTAAGTTATAAATAATAAAAACTAATTATGGGCCAATTTATCATTAATGTAAAATATTAATGAAACAATTTACGATTTAAAATATTTCAAAAGTTTGGCAACTATTAAAAATATTTAGAGTTTAATTAAATTCTGTACCGACTTAAACATACTTTAATCGTTATTCTAACTCATTTTTATAAGGACTTTTTCAACTCATCCATTATTTTAGAAGTAGGTTATAGAATTAACGCATACACTAAACTAACAACTATATCTAAATAGAACTTTTATATTAATCGATATGATTAAATTAACTCACTGATCCAATATCCTTGGTTGTCTAAGTTTTACAACAACGTGGTTGTAGGTTGGATACGAATGACCGATGGCCCAAAAATCATTAATTATATATATATAATCAATATTATCTAATAAACCTGTAAATAAGACGTAATAATGATAATAAATATTTTTCTTTTGAAAAGGTTGATATGATAAATGAAACTAGGGAGCATATGTAAGATCGAATTTGTCGATTTAACTAAGTAAATGATTTTGATGTAACATTTATCAATTCAAGTTCAAATAATTTATGAATCACTTTAATTATTTATATTTTAAAACATTTAAACATGTTTCTATATTTCTGCAATCATTTTTGTTATTAATTCTTTTATTCCATAAAATTTGAATTTGCTGTTTTTTTTAATAACTTACAAAATTTGTGAATTTTGTTTTTATTTTTCTTTAAAAGCATTTTTCTTTTATTTTCATCTTTCTAGAAGTCACCACTTAATAAAAACACATTTTTATAATTTTTATTTTTTTAAAAAGGTTTTCATCCTATCATATTAGACATACTAGTCAGCACTAATTAAAATTGTCATGTGACCTTTCTTTTTTACATATAAGCAGTCAACGACTATCACGTCATACTGAATATAAAAATTAATATTTTTCTATTGTTTCTTTTAGAAAAAACATAAATAAAAATTCAATTATTTTACAAAGATTAAAAATTTATTCAATTATTCTTTTTTAAATTTAAATTATCTCTATTACGAATAAGTGTTTTAATTCAATTTTAAATTTCAATAATTATTTTAATTTAAATTAAGTTATTATTATTATTATTATTATATTTTAATTCAAATTAAATCCTATTTTATTTAAAATTTTAACAAATGTTTATTATATTTAAAATAGCATTGGCACAACTATATTATTTTCTTAAGAAGGCAACATTATATACTATAAGTTAAATTAAACCCTATTTTATTTTAAACATATTTTTTTCTATAAAAACAAAGTTGTTAAAGAAAATGACGACGTTAACAGTGATCGGTGAAATACGTATGTAGCCAAGAGGAGGTTCTTGGATGATAGAAGAAAAAAAAAACGTGGATGTGGGGATACAACCCTCTACTTTAAGGGACAATATAGACACCATGGTGGCTTGTGACCCATAACATATCACAAAGATGGAGCATGCAATAATAATGGAATGAGATGGATGCATATATAGACACACATATCATTGCTTAATTAATGTCTCTGATTGCTACATTCTTCATTTACTTCTCACTCCAAATGCATATCATACACTTTCCCAACCCTCCCTTTAGATTCCCACTTTTTTTCCTATCATTACAATAAAGATTAAATATGTTTTTTGTCATTTAACTTTTAATCAATTTTGAAATTAATCAATTTTAAAACTTTTAACAAATTTAGTCCTTCATCTTTCGAAATATGTAGATTTAGTCATTTTAATAAAATTTTGTTAAGTTTATTTGACATTTCAAACGCGTTTCATAATAGTATTTGACTTAACAATAAAGCAAAAATATTTCAAATAATATAAATAACTCAAATACAATCTTGAAATGCATACAAACATCAAATAAACTTAACAAAATTTGATTAAAATGACTAAATTCACGTATTTCGAAAGATGAATGACTAAATTGGTCAAAAATTTTGAGATAGACTAATTCCAACATTCACTGAAAATTAAAGACTAAACACATATTTAAGCCTTACGATAATTAATCAAAAATGCACTCCACCGTTTATTTATGCCAAATCAGATCATTTACTAATTATTTTTGTTGATTCTAGTTGTATTGGACTCTACATTTTTATGACTTTAAAATGGATATATGCTTTACTAAATTTGAAGTTTTATGCTATTTTTTACAAATTTTAGAAATTGAGACAGATTTGTTGAAATATTTTTTAAAAGAATCATATGGATTAGCTTTGGTTACTATCAACTTGAACCTTTGTAATTGAGCTTATGAACATGATTAAATCTCATTATTAATTAGGCCCACATTTGCTTCATCTTTCGATGTCTGTAGAAGGCCCAAATGTACTTAAGACAGGAACACATAAAATATCTGTTAAATTCTCAAAACTTTTGATTTTCATCATTTCTCTCTCTTTTTTTATTTATTTTGGTTTTTGTATTTTCATATTCTTCTCTAATTTGCCACATTGTTGTTCTTCAACAATAGAAAATTAAATCTAAGTATCAATTCATGGAATTATCAAACAAACTAGTCATGTTTTGCAATGATTATTGTTTACACTAAGTTTGTTTTCAGCTATATTATTGATTTTAGAATTCAAATTGAAAACAAAATAAATCTTAATTTGATAATTGAATATAAATTATATGGGATGATGTTAAGATTTGATTCATATAAACTAATTTAGTTGAATAATTGAATGAGTTAATTGTTCAATCATACATTGACTTTAGCATCGAAACACCTTTAAGAAGTACATCCGAATCGGTTGATGAATAAAAACACCAAACGAAGAGCAAGACGAATTAAAGGACTTGAAAATTATTTAAGTACACATTTGACCCTTACTTTTATTATGAATATAAGTTCGAGAGTAATTCTCATAAAATAAAATAAAATAAAAGATGAATCTACTCAACCCAATAGATGGTGCTAAGTAATGTGACCCAATAAGGCTCAATTAGCCTCATCACCACAAACACTACACAATATTCTAAGATACATCTATTGAGACAAATATTCACATATTAATTATTAACGGTAATTATGAAAAATATTGGTAGTTTGATTACGTCTTGATATTCTTTTGTACCAAATATTTACATAATATTTAGTTAATATTACATTACCTGTCTTATCACATGGATCCAAGACCCAAAAGGTCCTATAAATACATCTAGTATTCCCAAGGAATACACAAATTCTCTCATATTCATTCTCTCTTACTCTAAACGGTCCAAACTTTCTTATTAACTTACCGTCAAATAATCTTTTGCAGGTGGATCTTCCCTTGTGTTCCAATCCTAAAGAACATACATCAAAACTCTCTGATCCATTTAGATCTTGCCACCTGTACAAAGGTTCATACTCCCAATTTCGATAAATATACAAGATAAAACACTTCAAAGGTTACATAGTGTATGTTTTACATGTGAAAATCATGTGCCAATAATTACAGAGTTACATAAACAATAAGGCCCAATTAGCCTCATGACCAGAAACACTACACATTATTCTAAGGGTGTGTTTAGTTCGGTGTTGGAGAATTGATTCCAACTAAATCAATTCTCCAACGCAGAAACAAGAATTAGTTATTTCTCATTTAACGTGAATTTTTTATCCTTTAATTGATTTTAGAAAACTAAACACATGCTCATTTTGTGTTAGATAATCAATTCTATATCAATTTGACGTAGAATCAAACACACGCTAAGATACATCTATTGGGACAAATATTCACATATTAACTATTAACGATAACTATGATAAATATCGAATTACGTCTTGATATTCATTTGTACAAAATATTTACATAATATTTGGTATATCGGGTAAGGTGCCAAATTATTATTATTATTATTATTATTATTATTATTATTATTTCTTTAAGGTAAGTTGTTATTCTATTAATATTGGTTAATATTCTATTAATATTGGTTAATATTGGTTAGTATTTCCAAAGAATACACACATTCTCTTATACTCATTCTCTCTTACTTTAAAAGGTCCAAACTTTTTTATTAACTTAGCGTCAAATAATCTTTTGCAGGCAGATCTTTCCTTGTGTTCCAGCCATGAAGAGCATACATCAAGATTTCCAATCCATTCAGATCTTACCTCATGTACAAAAGTTCATACTCCCCGATTCCGGTAAAAACAGAAGATAAAATACTTCAAAGTATTCTAATTAAACTTAGTAATTAGATAAAACTAGAGTTGTTAAAACGGGTAATTCGGTCCGACCCGGCTCGACCCACCACAGGTTGATGATTTAGTAAGTCAACCCAACCCGACTCACTTTTTAGCGAGCCAAAAAAATTCAAACTCGGTCCGGTTCACTATGGGTTGACGGGTTAAACGGGTTAGCTCACGGGTTCACTTAATTAAAAAAATAATTTTTTTAATTTTTTTTTGAATCAAAACTAAATTGTAATTCTAATTAAAATCTAAATAAACTTTAAGACAATTCAAATATAAACAAAAAAAAATACAAATTATTTATGTGTTGATAAAAAAAACAACTTAACATGACCCAAATCATGTAAAGCCCAACTTAATAAAAATAAATAAAAAATACTTGTGTGAGCCTTTTATCTGCGGGTTTGTGAGCCAACCCGGCACACCACGGGTTCAATCCGAGTGAGTCGGATTCTAGATGAGCCGGGTCAAAAGTCAACCCGTATTAAAATCTGTAAAATATTTCAACCCAATCTATTTTGACAGCTCCAGATAAAACATACTTAAATGAGGTTACCTAGTGTATGTTTTACATGTGAAAATCATGTGCCAATAATTACATAGTTACGGAAACAATGATGTGTTGAATTTAACGTCGAATGGTTCAAATATATTTGCCAAAACAACTTTTACTCGGACTTTATTTATCTTGCAGTCAAATTAAATGAGTCAGATACAAAATATTAGAAAAGTAGTGAAACATAACCATAAAAAAAACGTGCCAATCATCTCAATTCATCCTCAATCATACACGCTATTATTTTCTGTCCTCAAGACAATAAGGTTTTGTTGTCATCATTTATACAACAATAATCGTCCCAACAATAATTTGTACTGTTCACATGTCCTTCATTGGTACATTGCATGTGACAAGGAATAAACAGAGTCTAATAGCTAAACTGAAAATCAAAGTAAATAGCTATTTGTAATGAGATCAAAGGACATGCAGCACAATACCGTTACAACATTCATCGTCCCTCTGCATTATACACTGTCCTTAAAAATTCAAATAAATCTCAGAATACGTCAGAGAAACCTTAGATCGTAAAAAAAAAATAATAATAATAATTGGTATGTGAATGTGGATATCACACTATCATAGCATATCATTGTTTAAGGGTTTTCAGACACCCTAAGGTAAGGCAATATATGTTGACTTTCAATATCTTTCAGTAATTTCGATGCAACTTTGTTTGATTTGCAGATTTATGTTGCTGTAAACAAAGACCAAACACACTTTATAAGGAAGGTATTGGGGGACGGAAGATTCTGAAACCAAATTAAGGTGCATTGGGAAGCTAAAAATGTATGATTAGTCATTAATTACTTAATTGGCTATGTCTTTGTCAACTCATGATTAGAATCAACGGCACCGTCACTCAGTGTTCACATTCAGTATGAATACCAAGACTACTTTTTTCGGTGGTGTCAAAGTGGGTTTATGTTAATACAATTTAAAATTCGTTTAGGGTAAATGAAGAAAAAAAGCAAAGGTCGACAGCTAGATTTTTTTGTTGACGAATATTATTAGATGTCATAAAGTGAATGAACAATGTTTAATACAAAGTAAAAAAAGTATTATTAGTGAGAAAATTGGGTACTAGATAGGGCTGAAAATGAAGGGCATGGTGGAGGAAGACCCCACAGGGATTAGGGTTCCTTCCTTTGGTTGGTTTGTTTGTGTTGTCCAATCTTCCACGTTCCCATTCCCCATATCATATCATTATCATCACATGCCACGAAGTGGGGAACTGAGCCATTGTCCAATGGCTTTTTCTCATTACATAAGCCTCAGAAATTACAGACCTGCATTTCAGGTCCCTCCACCAGTAACACACAGTAAAAAAAAAACACAATGAAAATGTAAAATATAATGAATGATATGTTATGATAAAGAAAAAAAACTAGCGTCATAAACAAATACAAAATTATTCATTGACACCGACATGAAGGAAGAAATGTGATTTACCAATGACTATTAAGATCTACTAAAGAGATGTTATGAATTTTCACATATTATAAAGTAATACGAGAAAGAGATAAGAATTGCCAACTTAGTATTGCACTGTTGCTTGAGGAGTCAAATCGACTATCAGACTGTGTGAATCTAACATGTAATTTTTAGGTTCTTAAATTTAATATTTGCTTTTTCAAAGATATTCTATTATGTTATAGTAACGCTGTAATATGAAAAAGTCTTGGATTTTAAATTTTAATATTATTGTATAAGTTAATATAAATCTTACATAACTCTATATTAAAACAAAATCTTAAAATAATATAATAAAGGAAAACAAACTCATTAAATAGTATAAGATAAAGTGTCATAAGAGACAAGCAAACAATTGAGTTTTCCACATTACATATCTATAATTAGTTTTTTTTGTATATATTTAAAATTTGAAATAAAATAATTAAAAATAGAAGGCAGGAAGGTTTGAAGTTTGAAAATAGAAAGGTTAATAATAATGATGAGTGAGAAGATTAGAGGAGGGTGGTGAAGTTGGAAAAAAAGGGGATAGGTTAACTTATTTGACAGAGAGAGAGAGAGGGGGTCCAGTTAGCAATAAATAATAGTAGAATGAAGTGGAAAAGTGATCACGTGTAAGTGAAGGAGTGTGTCTTTGTGAGGGAGCGTGGAGCATGTGCTTTGCAGCAGTAGCCGACCCTTCTTTCGCTTAATCAATGAGATAAGGGAACTAACTCATCATCCTTCTATGAATAAAAAGGACTCATTTTTCATCCCTCCTCATCTCACGGATCTTGCTTTCTCTCTCTCTCTCTCTCTCTCTCTCACTCTCTCTGCTTCATCTTCTTCTTATATAACCTCCACTCAAAAACACCATTTCTTCATCCAAATGGCCTCTTGGAAGAAAACCATCACGACACCCTTCAAAAAAGCTTGCACCTTTTTCAACAACAACCCACCAAGGGATCAAAAGAAGTCTCAACCAGGTCTCGACAACCTTATCTTCAACTAAATCTCTAGTATTTGCTTACTTTTGTATGTTATGTTATGTTATGATTGTGATTGTGATGAGTTTTAGTGGTGTGAATTTGCAGAGCAAGAGAGGCGAGTGATGGATCTGCACGGGGAAGTGATGGCATGTGGGTATGAAGATGTTCAAGTTATGTGGTCGATTCTCGACAAGTCCAAATCCACCAACTGCAATATACCCTCTTCAACCTGACCCTATCCTTCTTCTTCTTCTACCAATCAATCGAAAATGGCACTGCAGCAATTAGCTAATGTTTTTGTATGCTAATGTTTAAGGTCATCCTCATCATCAATGTAATCCTCATCCCAGAAAATGAAAAAAAAAATGCAGTTTAGTTTAGTTTAGTTTAGTGTAGTGTAGTGTAGAGGTGTTGTAATTTGTGAGGTCAAAATGTGATGTGTTGTTGTAGGGAATCCCCATGATTGATGAGAAAATCATGGCGAGATTGTTATGATGAAATGTAGATTAGATTTTTTTTTAACTCTCTCTCGTTTAGTCAATAGTCAATGTTCAGATTTCGAGACAGAAAAATATCTTATAGAGGACACTGAACATGGGACAGCGTGTTCGACTGTCATGGTTCCTTTGTTGTTGGCCATCAATTATTGATGATAAGAACAATGAGGATAACATAAAATTTTATTCTATTTTTCTATTTTACTATTTTATTTTATGGAGTGTGAGCAACAAAAGATTAGTTATCTACTAAACACAGCAGCGGAAGCAGCGGCTACGTAGGTTTGGGACAACCTCAACCATGTTAATTCCCGTGACAATATTTAAAGACATTCCCTATTTAGCTAAGACCACAATCGATGCATTTGTCTCTTTCTTTACATCTACATCTAAATTTATGCACTATAATGTTTCGTATTAGACCATGACACCAATCATCAACAAAACTTTTTTTCACCAATTAACTAATATTTCAATCACCATCTTTATGAGGTTTCTCTCTAAATATTCTTTATATTCTTTTGGGTAGTTTTCTTTCTTCCAACTCTTCGTCCATCAAATCATCTTTATGCAATGCCAATTTGCTAGCATTTCCTCTAACTAGTTGAGTAGAATGTGTAATCTCTGCATTCCCTTCACAAAAGTTGAGTTCAAAAGATGAACGAAGAATTAGATAAAGCAATCATCTTAACTAATTCAACATTACTTTATACTTAAGAATAAAATTTATTAAATTATATGAAAACTTAATTCAATCTCATAAAAAAAATTTATGAGGTAAACTTTATATATATATATATATTATAATTTAATCTTATTTAATTTCAAAAAGACTACCTCTAAATCTTATTATAAAGTTTTGTATAAAACATTAATCTAGCTCATTAATAAAACATATTAAATTTAATCGTTATTTAATAATTGTCTCATTTGTTTACTATATTTTCTGTCAAAATATATACTTGCTCATTAAACCACTTTATCATCAATAATTAGAGCAAGCTTTTCAAAATATAAATTTGCCTTATCTATGGGTGTGTTTGTTTTTGAAGATGGATTTGAAAGAGACTAAGTGGATAAATTTAAGGAGATTTAAAGGTGAAATTTGTGTTGTTTGTTTTAAAAGATTTGGAGGTGAGAGCGAAGAGAATTAGAAATAAAGTTTGTGAAAGTCTAGAAATAATTTGATTGATGTTATTGATAAAAATAAAAGTTTTAAGGTTTAAATACTATTTTGGTCTCTCTTTTGGTCTAGTTTGTTCAATTTAGTCCTTTTTTTTACGCGTTCGATTTGCTTCCTGATTTGCTAAATTATGTTCAATTTCGTTCTTTTCGTTGATACCGTTTAAATTGATAACAACAGAGTGTACACTCTGACACTATTGACATGACGTGGCACTGTTCACATTATGACTAGTTGTGTTTTGTTTAAAGAAATTTTTATTTTAGTTAAATTTTTTCAATTTAGTCCTTATTTTAGTTAAATTTATTCAATTTACTCCCTATTTTAGTTAAATTTGTTCAATTTAGTCCCTATTTTAGTTAAATTTATTTAATTTAGGTTCATCTTCCATTTAATGACCCTTCACCACCACCACCATTGTTGCTGGCAGTGGTTTTAGTGTGGTGGTGGTGGTGGTGAAGGTCATTAAATGGAAGATGAAACTAAATTTAACTAATATATGGACTAAATTGAACAAATTTAATTAAATATGGACTTATTTGAACAAAACATAATCAGTCATAATGTGAATAGTGCCACGTCATGTCAACAGTGTCAGTTGTACACTTTATCATTATCAATTTGGACGACATCAATGAAAAGGACAAAATTGAATATAATTTAGCAAATCAGGGACCAAATCGAACGCGCAAAAAAAAAGGACCAAATTGAACAAATCGGACAAAAACAAGACCAAAATATTATTTAAACCAAGTTTTAATAGATTAAATTATAAGTTTCCATTTTTGCCCTTATATTTAAATTTAATAGAAAATAAAATACAATTAATTAAAATTAATTTTAAATAAAACTAGCTAATTAATTTTTATACAACTAATATTATTTATCATATACAATTATTTTTCAATTAATTTAAATTTTCAAGTCAATTTTATCTTTCATTAGTTTAATTATTGATTAATTTAAATATAATATATATTGTTGAAATAAATTTTATTAAATTGTTATTTTTAAAAGGTTCTGAGTACAGTACAGAAGATAAATCATCATCCAACAACCCATACATATATGTGAGGGCAATGTGGTCTTTCAATTTTGCATATACAGTGAATCATCCTTAATCTGCTCATATGTGAAGATAACAATTTTGTATCCTTCCACAAATCGTCACCCTCAAATACTCGGAAACAAACAACATGCTCACCCGCATCCATCCACCAATATTATACATCATCAAAAGCAAACACAACCTTAAGGTATTTTTTGTTAAGATATGTCAAATATTGTATTAGTTATAATTTAGACATTATTATTTTTGTGAGCAAATTTGTGCACTCATTCCTTTAATAGATGAGGAATTATAGCACTTTTGTATGTATATATATGGTATCCTATTCTTTGAAATAATACATCAGAATTATTCTTTAAATCTTTTCTATATGGTATCAAAGCCAAACACTTACATCCTCTACAATATAGGAAGTGATGCTTCTTTATTTGAATATTTCTGATGGCTCCTTCCGATCAAAATCAGTCGGAGAAACTTGATTTTGGGACTTCTGCTACTACCCATATGCAAGAAACTATTCCTAAGAATCATAGTTCTACTGTTGTCAGATTTGTGAGGTATATCTAACTATGCTCTTAATCTTTCTATTGTTACTAGGGGTGGTGATTGGATAATGGATTCAGGTGCTACCGATCATATGACTTGTGATCCACATAAATTTATTAATTTTTCTCCTAATTGTTCTAAAATTGCTATTATTAATGCCAATGGGATCTCATCTCCTATTGAAGTTGAAGGTGTAGGTACTATATCCATCTCTCCCTCCTTATCAATCTTTGATGTTTTATTTGTTCCTACATTGAATTGTAATCTTCTCTCTGTCAGCAAGTTAACCAAATCACATTCTTGTGTTGCCTTATTTTATCCAACCCATTATTTTTCCAGAACATCCATTCCAAGGAGAAGATTGACAGTGGTAGAGAGAGAAGGACTGTATTATCTTGAAAATGTCTCACAACAAACCCATAAAGGAATGTTGGCTTGTCTTGCGAATGAACACATACACGATAAAAACAAAAAGGAGATTTGGTTATGGCATAGAAGATTGGGACATCCCTCTTTTGGTTATCTAAAAAAATTATTTCCATCACTATTTCATAAATGCAATATTTCTGATTTTATTTGTGAAACTTGTGTAATGGCAAAAAGTCATCATGATGTGTTTCCTTTAAGCAATAAAAAAACAGATTTTCCTTTTTCATTAATCCACACAGATGTTTGGGGTCCTGCCCCACAATCTACACATAATGGGAAAAAATGGTTTATCAATTTTGTTGATGATTGTACTCGGGTAACTTGGGTGTATTTGCTTAAACATAAAAGTGATGTGTGTAATGTGTTTCGTTCCTTTCATCATATGATAGTTACTCAATTAATACACACATTAAGGTCATTCAATCAGACAATGGAGGAGAATATTTTAAGACTGAGTTAATCGAGTTCATGAACTCCAAAAGCATCTTAGATCAAACTACATGTCCTTATTCACCACAACAAAATGGGGTGGCTGAGAGAAAAAATAGACATATATTAGAGGTGACAATATCACTTTTGATAGATGGTAATGTCCCATCTCATTTATGGGGTGAGGCTGTGAGATCTGCAGTTTATTTGATTAATCGAACACCTTCTAGTGTGCTTAACTTTCGAAGGCCTTTAGATGTGTTGTCTGATCATTGTATCCTTCCTTCCATAGTCTCTTTACCACCTCATATTTTTGGATGTATTATATATGTTCACTTACACCCACATTAACGTACAAAACTTGAAGAACGAGCTTTAAAATGTGTTTTTGTTGGGTATGGATCAACTCAAAAAGGCTATTGTGCTTACCATCCACCATCAAATAAATTTTATATCTTTATGAATGTGACATTTAATGAGCATAGTTTTTTTTATGTTGATTCTACACTCCATGGTGGCAATGAAAGTGAAGTGCATAATCATGATGTTAGTATGTTTGATATCCCAAATATAAAATTATACTGTAAAGATAAATTATCGTGTGAGGATCATTCTGCAGGAAGTGAACCAATCTTAAATATGGAAACTTCTCCTTTGGATAAGACAGTGTCTTTTGATCCTAACCAATTGGCTCAATCTTCTCCACAGGTTCGGCTTGACTCTTGTAGTTGAAATTAATCATGAAATTTTTTCTCTTGATCCTACCCTTGATAATACTAATTTAGACAAAAACGGTCATGAAATTGATCCTTGTCTACATGAGACCACCAACACACCAAACATTGAGTCTATTATTGTCCAGTATAATCTTCCACCCCGTTCTAACCGTGGTCAACCTCCAGCTAAATATGAACCAGACCTCCAAGCCAAATTTAAATATTCCATTAGTAAATATGTGTCATCTAAGAGGTTATCCTAGTCATATGCATCATTTGTATCTCAATTATCTTCAATTTCCATTCCTAATAATATACAGGAAGCTTTGGAAGATCCTAGATGGACCAAAGCAATGGTTGATGAGATGGCAGCTTTAGAAAAAAATAACACTTGGGATCTTGTGTCCTTACCAAGAGGGGAGAAGACTGTGGACTGCAAATGGGTATTTACAATTAAGCATAGAGCTGATGGAACTATTGAGAGGTATAAAGCACGACTTGTGGCTAAAGGTCACACTCAATCTTATGGTGTAGATTACCAAGAAACGTTTGCAACAGTAGCCAAGCTCAATAGTGTGAGAATACTTCTATCACTAGCAACAAACCAAGAATGGTCTCTTCTACAATTTGATGTGAAAAATACTTTCCTACATGGAGAAATTTCAGAAGAAATTTATATGGATTCTCCACCAGGTATGACAGATTCAATTGGAATGAAGATTTGCAAATTAAAGAAGGCTCTATATGGATTAAAATAATCCCCAAGAGCATGGTTTGGAAGGTTTACCAAATCTATGAAGGCTTTTGGCTATAGAGCTAGTAACTCTGATCACACCTTATTTTTGAAGAGAGGAAAAGGAAGACTTACAACTTTGATTATATATGTAGATGACATGATTCTTACAGGAAATGACTAAGATGAGATTTCCAGTTTACAACAATACCTTGCATCTGAATTTGAGATGAAACAACTTGAAAACCTCAAATATTTTTTGTGTATTGAAGTAGCTAGATCAAAACATGGTATTTTTCTATGTCAAAAAAAATATATTATTGATTTACTATCAGAAACTGGACTACTTGGGAGTAAACCAGTTGATACACCAATTGAACAGAATCATAAACTCTTTCAATGCTCAAATTCAGCAAACATAGACAAAGGGAGATACCAAAGGTTGGTAGGAAAATTAATTTATTTGTCTCATACACGTCCAGATATTACCTATGCAGTGAATGTTGTTAGTCAATTTATGCATGACCCACGAAAGCTTCATATGGATGTTATTGAGAGGATTTTGAGATATTTAAAGTCCACTCTTGGAAAAGGAATTTTGTTCTCAAATCATGGAAACTTAAGTAGAAGGGTACACTGATGTAGATTGGACAGGTTCAAAAGATGATAGAAGATATACCTCTAGATACTTTACTTTTGTAGGAGGAAATCTTGTAACTTGGAGGAGTAAAAAGCAGCCTGTAATAGCAAGATCTAGTGTTGAAGCAGAATTCAGAGACATGACACTGGGTGTATGTGAACTTTTGTGGATTAAAAATGTGCTATCAGATTTGGGCTTTAAATAAAATGAAATTATGAGTTTGTACTGTGATAATACGTCGGCTATAGCAATTGTTAACAATCCGGTGCAACATGATAGAACAAAGCATGTGGAGATTGATAGACATTTCATCAAACAAAAACTTGAAGCTGGAATAATTTATGTTTCCTTTTGTAAGATCAGAATTGCAGTTGGTTCTTACTAAAGGAGTGTCAAGCAGAGTGTTTAATGAGTCTCTATTCAAGTTGGGAATGTGTGATATCCATGCACCAACTTGAGTGAGAGTGTTAAGATATGTCAAATATTGTATTAGCTATAATTTAGGCATTATTATCTTTGTGAGCAAATCTCTGCACTCATTTCTTTAATAGATGAGGAATTATAGCATTCTTTAAATCTTTTATATATTTTTTGGATTGAATAGTGGATTTGAGGGAGAGTAAGTAAATAAATTTAAAAGAGGATCGTGGTATTGTTTGAATGAATGAAAGGATGATGTGATTTGAGTTTATTTGAAATGAAAATTTATATATGATGTGATGGATATAATAAATTAAAAAAAATATTTTAATGAATAAAATTAGATGATTATCAGTTTACAATATAAATGTGATATAAAATTAAATGCAAATAATAAAAATTAGTTTAAAATAAAATTGAATTTATTATTAAAAAATATTATTATAATAATAATAATTATTATTATTATTTATTTTATTATTATCTGCATCTGTTCATCATCAATGACACACATTTTTAACCTTTTTCCACACCTCCAGATGCACCTGCAGCCACCACCAGCTCACATTTTCCCTAGCTTCTTTCATCTTCAACCATACCACACCCACGCACCACAACTAACACCCATGCATCACAGATTCACAACCAAAGCATCACCATAATTAATTTCAATCACCAAAATATATGGGACAAAAAAAACATGGACCATTTTGTAATTTCACTTTCTATCTCTTCAAATCTTCTCATCTGAACACATTGTTGATGATCTTTCTCCTTCAAATTCATGTCTGCAAATCATCCTAAATCGATTGAAGAAAACAAAGTTCATCCCTTCTCTTCGTTCCTCGCCAACAGAAAATACTCTAAAACAAAAATACTCTAAGGTAGTGTTTGGATTGGGAAGGAAATTCCAAAGAGAGTGAATGGATGAAGTTGAGGAGACGAAAAGATGATTATGGTGTTGGTTGAAATAAGGGATCTCAAGGGATAAAGGAAGAGATTTGAAGGAAAAATTTATGAAAGCTTGTATATAATGTTATAGGTAGGTATGATAGATTAAAAAAATATTTTAATAAATAAAATTAAATATTTAATATTTTATCCTTAAAAATAAACATGATAAGAAATTAAATATAAACAAAAAACTATGTTAAAATAAAATAAAAACTAATTATCTATATATATAAGTGAAGAAAATATTTTTATAAATTATAAAAATATTATTTTTATTATTAATATTATATTTAATAATATGTATATAATAAAAAATAAAAACTAATTATATATATATATATATATATATATATATATATATATAAAAGAATTGAATTCAATAACTGAAAAGTAAAAAGACCCGGTTACTTTTGTCTTTCCAATAACATAAACGGTAAATCATCTAATATTATAACCTATATGTGTGGATGCTTTCATCATATCTCCCGTAAGTTTGCACGCTCAAATGCATTGAAAACCTTAAAAACAAATGTGTGCAAGGATTGTAAATCCATCCTTCCACAAAGACAAAAACATTGTCATGACTAGAAACAAAAACAAGCTAAGAGTGTGTTCTTATGAGAAGATGAATTTGGGTGAGAGTGTGAGGATGGATATACGTGTATTTGACTGGATAGATATGTGTGTTTTTTTAGTGAATTTAAAAAGTAAAATAAATGGATTTAGAGATGAGTTTTGTGAGTGATTTGAGTCACATGATAGATTAACAAAAGTTGTAATAGATAAAATTTAAAATTACTAAAATATCTTTGATGATAAAATAATAAAATTAAATGATTTTTAAATGAGTTGAAAATATTAGATTTTAATAACATTTTAATTATTATATACATATATTATATTATATTATATTATATATATATATATATATATATATATATATATATATATATTTATTACACTATAC
>Ga0214544_1001398_pt1 | contig 49918 bp, 26 predicted proteins | sample CNSS3metaG_FD_160074 | JGI IMG/M metagenome (GOLD analysis project Ga0214544, IMG submission 160074) | Root nodule microbial communities from cowpea collected in UCLA plant growth center, Los Angeles, California, USA - CNSS3 | ecosystem: Host-associated > Plants > Roots > Nodule | place: USA...
TTATATATATATATATATATATATATATATATATATATATATATATATATATATATATATATATATATATATATTAATTTTGATGTGTTAGATTTTAATACTTAACAAATACATGAATGCAAGTCTCATAATGTGATAATTGTTTTTTATGTGACAAATGACAAATTATACTGACCTTTTAGAATGTTGAGTCATATTCAAGATGGTTTGTTGTATATGTTTGATTTCAATTGGAAACATCCGAAATCAATTTTCAAAATTAATTCATTTTAATAAGTTGTTTGGAAATATCCAAAATCAATTTTTAAAATTAATTAAAAATAAAATATTTACATCAAACTGAAACAACTCTTTCTAATTTTTCCATTAATCAAAATTATTTTTTTCTCCTCGAGGAAAATCATTTCTTCCAAAAACATTCTCAAACACACTATGTCAAAAAATAATTAATAAGTATCGGACGAAAATATTATATCCATGAATTTCTTAAATACAAAAATTTGAGATAAAGACAATAACTAGAATATACGGTTAACATTTTTTTTATTATTAAGATTACTGAGAAAAGAAAAAAAAAAAAGACGATGCCAGCTATTTCATTCGAAGTACAATTTGAAACACTGAGTACTGAATTTGAGGAAGCCCCACCACTAGAAGGAAGCTTCCATTTGAGCACCATGATTCATATTCAAGTGATGATAATTCATGAACACAGGCAAAGCCATCGTTTCAAAGAAAAATAAAATGTTGCAGAGGCCCACGGCCATGTTTGTTCACTGGAGCAATGGATAGAAGCTAAATGTTGAAGAAAGGACATTGAAAACGCAGCACGTGCAAGTGTGAGATGTGTTCTTCTCTTCCGTTTAACCATTAGCCCCACCCTCCTTCAACCTCTTCACGTCATTTCAAAACCATATTTTTTAAATTAAATACATTATTTGGATATAATCTGAACAAAAACTATTATAGAAAATCAAAATAATCTTTGACGAAATTTCTGTTTTTTTCATTTCTGATCCAACTAGATTAGTTTAAGTTTTTTTTTTTTTATCGGAAACTATATTAGTTTAAGGTAAACGTTTAAATTAAAACCCTTCCAAGTTGGGCTAAACTCAATTGTGACGTGGCAATGTAGTTGCCATTAAGGAACGTGCGTTCCTTCAACGTCGTATTTAATACTCCCGCTCCCTTATTTGTCCCATTCTTCTTCCAATTTAGATATGTGTAATTTCGTTTTTTTTAATTTAATTGTTTTTAACTAAATGAAATTTAATTTTATCAAATTTTACAAATTTATCGTTTTTTCGTTAAAACCTATGAATATTTATGATAAACTTGAGGTGTACAAGTAAAATATTTAGTGAAACTTTAATAAAATTTAGAGAATTGAGTGATGTAAAATTAGGAATTGAGGAAGAAAATTCTGAACTTTTAATATTAAGCACAATTTCTCAACTAATGCTAATAAACCCTGTTTTACGTAATTCAAACTGTATACTCCGATATAATTAAACCTCACAAAATTCATTTTATTTCATGATTAATCGTGTTCAACACTATCCCCTCTCAATCGGCTCAACTCTCTCATTATTATTTATTTATTTGAAATATCTTATACCAAAAAAACATCATTAAAGCTTACTTTGCATATTCTTATCTGTGAATGCAAGCCACTAATATCCAGCTGTATTTCGTACAGATAATAATTTAACGTAGCTGGGGCTAACACTGAATTCTCTGTTTTTTCATATTTATTCTTTTGTGTTTTCATAAACAAAAGAGTTGTTCGAAAATTTCAGTTTTTCATTTTTAATAATTTTAAAGGATTTTAAATTAAATTTGACGGTTGGTTTGAATTCTCTTAATTTTGAATTATTTGAAGAAATTTATTTTTGACACAGTATTGATATGACACTTTTTATATTTTAAACAGTTGAACCTTTGTATATCATTAATCGTCAGCACTAAAAAATTTCTTGACGCTAAAGTATATTATATAACATCACATTTTTGACATTTTATCGTAACGTATGGATACAATCAACATAATGAATTTCGATGGAATATTGAAATTTGAAAACTAATTTCCTTTGTACCGTGTTTGAAAAGGAGAATTTTACCTTCATGAATATGAAACACTGATACATAAAAACGACTTTTCAGTTGATATTTATTTGATAATTGAGACAGCTTTTATGGGATACATTTCAAAGCTAAATGTCAGCGCTTTTATCCCGTTATCGTTAAAATTATTTAACAGAAATATCATGATTTAATAAAATTGAAATTTAATAATTTAATTTTCTGTTAATATAATTTAGTTTTATATTCTTAATAACGGGTGTGCGATGACCTTCGTTGTTATTTGCACACAAAATTAGCAGAAACGTTGATTGGATGACCTAAAATCCAAGTTGTGATGAACGATTTGATCACCATTTTTGTGTTACGAGTAAGATGATGAACAAAAAGAAACAGATTGCCACGTGTCGCGGTGTAGAAAACAGGGAGTAGCGTGGGTGGAGCGCACTGGATTGCCCGAATAAACTACGCTTCGCTTTCTGCAACAACATTGCTAAAATAAGATTTAAGATAAAAGGGTGGTGGATCCGATTCATGTCACAGCATTCCGGTTCAGATTACCTTTTTCACGGCGGTGCTGGTGGCGGGGACTTGGCGCCGGAATATTCCTTCTTTACGCTTCCTCCTTCTTCCTGACCTAACCTAACCTTCTTCGCTTCAAAACCACTTCATCTCCTCACTCGTATCTCTCCTTTGCCTTCTCCGATTCGCTTCTTCTCCTCGCTTATCGATCTGCCTTCTACAACCTTTCTATAGACAAACCTCAATTTCTGAGCTGATTTGGTGCGATTCGACTTTCACTCGCTTCAATTTTTCAGGTTTTTTTTTTCTTTCTTCTTTTGCCCCTTATTTAGTGTTTAAAAAACCAAAAAATGTGCTTAGGCATTCTGCATTTCGGTTTGTCATCAGAATTTATAGATCGATGAGGACACGGTGTCTGCTATAAAGTCTTTGATTTTTTATACTTTTAGGAGGGAGAAGAAAAATTAGTTTATTCCTTAGTTTTGTTACTTTATGTATTAAACTTGTCAGGAGTTGGGGAAAGACTTGTTATTCGCGAGGTATGATTTGTTAATGTGTTTTGAGCTTGAATTGGATTAGTAATGGTTTCAAGAACCGTTGTTGTCGGTATCTTAGAAATAGAAAGAGGTGACTTTGTGATACATAGGAGTATTTTTTCACTGTGTAGAGTGGAGATTTATTTGGGTTTTAATTGGGTGGTTGCAGTTTTTTTGGCGGAAGGAAAATTGGTATGCTCTTGTGACAATGTCGTTGAAAAGCATAGTAAGAGAACTGAAGGAGATGAGAGATGGAATTGGTAGCATGTCAAAGCGAGGTGTGGAGAGCAGGCGTTGGAATGGTCGGACAAAGTCATATGTTGCTCCAGATATCACTCTAACTTCACTTGAACCCATTCAGCAAGGGCAGTGGGCGAATTTACCCCCTGAGTTGCTTCTGGACATAATAAGTAGGGTGGAAGAGAGCGAGACTACGTGGCCCGCACGTGCCGTTGTTGTTCATTGTGGTTCAGTTTGTAAATCTTGGAGAGATGTTACCAAAGAAATTGCGAAGACTCCTGAACAATGTGGAAGGATCACATTTCCTATTTCGTTGAAACAGGTGATAAATTCTTCTCCCTTGCGTTGCTCAATCAGTTCTTAATCTTTCCTTTTTCTCTGTTTCTTATCTTTCTCTTATGTGTATAAATAGCCCGGGCCTCGTGATTCTCCAATACAGTGCTTTATCAGGAGGAACAGAGAAACTTCTACATATCTATTGTACATTGGCCTGGTGCCATGTGAGTTTGTTACTTTGTTCATTGCTGATGTGTGCCATTTCTTTTTCCATACGAACAGGGATGCTATGTTTCTCATTTTAAGTTACTTATCAAAATTCTGAGTGAACAACTTTTAATATTGAACTGCAAGTTTCTTAAACTAAAATTCATGATTCATGTATTATTAAACTAATTTATTTATGCACAATGTTCAACATCGTCATCTTTGGAACTCTTCTCAAATGGATCACTTAGTATTCACCCACATATATTGTGAACCAGAATGTATTAGAGCTATTTGAAAAAGAGGAAAATCGGATAATTGGATTTACCAAAAGCCAAGCCAACTTTTGTTCTTGAACTGATAACTGATAAGTTGTGTTGTTTTTGATGTTAATTGTGCAGCGGAGAACGAGACTGATAAGTTGCTACTAGCTGCCAAAAAGGTAAGAAGGGCAACAGGAACAGACTTTATTGTGTCTTTGGTTGCAGATGATTTTTCTCGCTCCAGCAACACATATGTCGGAAAACTCAAGTAAGTTTTGGTTTGATAGAAACATGCCTTTATTATTTTTCATCTTGCTCCATACCATATATTTGACATGACAATAAACTTTGACAGGTCTAATTTTTTGGGTACCAAGTTCACTGTTTATGACAGCCAACCGCCACAGGGAGCTGCAATTCAACAAGATAGTGGGTCTAGTAGGAGATTTCATTCTAAGCAGTCATCTCCTAAAGTTTCAGCATTTAACTATGTTGTTGGCACCATTGCCTACGAGTTGAATGTTCTCCGTGCAAGAGGGCCAAGGAGAATGCATTGTACCATGAACTCCATACCTATCTCAGCTATTCAGGAAGGGGGCACTGCTCCAACACCTACATCCTTCCCTCAAATCATTGACAGGCCCTTTTCTCCCTCACCAGCACTAAAAGGAAAAGGTTCAAGTACAGATTTAAATAATGTAAACCTCCCTAAGCTAGCAGTACCTGGTCAAGGGTCATCTGAGCCCATGGTACTAAAAAATAAGGCTCCTAGATGGCACGAGCAACTGCAATGCTGGTGCCTAAACTTCAAGGGTCGTGTCACAGTGGCTTCTGTTAAAAACTTTCAACTTGTGGCCGCTGTTGATCCATCTCATAATGTTTCTGCTGCAGAACAAGAAAAAGTAATCTTGCAGTTTGGAAAGATTGGAAAAGACATATTTACCATGGATTACCGTTATCCGCTCTCTGCCTTCCAAGCCTTTGCCATATGTCTGAGCAGCTTTGACACGAAACCAGCCTGTGAATGAAATCAATGGCACTGGTTCATCTGCTGGAGCAGCTTTCATACCAAACCAGCCTGTGAATGAAACCAATGACACTGGATCGTCTGCTGATTTGTATCATACATGTAATATGCAAGGCACAGTTCCCTCAGGCTTGGTGGGGCATGCAACTGAGGTCTTGGCTGTGCAGTCTTTAATATTTCCCATTGTGTTGTTAGTTCATTCTGGAATTTAACTTTGTGCTGTTTCATAGCCCTGCAATTAAAAGCAAGCTTAGTGAATCTTCACTTTTATAATATAAAGTCGCATTTTATTTCTCACAAGTAAATTTGCTTTTTCTTTTCCAATAGTTGTATGTAGTTCCGAACTGTAATTTTCCTTCAATGGTCTTTAGTTATACAGATGACTTTATATACACGCGTTTGGCTTGAGCTAAAAATATTTTTTACTTTATCAACCGGTGTGTTCCTGGTAGTTATAGCTAATAAATTGAATCCGATGCTTGATACAAAAATAATTTTAGGACGCCATTTTTGAATGAGTTTATGAATAATAATACTTGGCAAGAGTAAACCCACCTGAACCAGAAAAACATAATTATACACTTGGTTGGCTGGAGCTTAGACCATGCCTTGGGAAGCCAATTTTTGATTATTAGTTTACTAAATTTATAAATGTTTCATTATGAAATGTTACTTGGGTTTTTCTTATTAAGAAAATGTTTCTTTTTAATTTCATTAACATGTCAAAATTTGAAATGAGTCCTTGAAAATAAGATTAGTAGAATAATTTTGAATTTTGATATATTTAGAAACTAATCTGGAAGAACTATATATTTTTAAAGACCAAAAGATATTTCGTCCAATATTAAAAAATGAATTTATTTGTCTGCATGTTAAAATTTTTTTTTATTAAAATATATATATATATATATATATATATATATATATATATATATATATATATATATATATATATATATATATATATATATATATAAGTCAATACGAATTAGAGGAATTAACTAAGCGTGATTTAGGAATAGTGGACAGATGTACTCAAGAGTCTATTTTCAAGATTTGAACAGCCCAAGCCAACAATTGACCATTGTGCAAAGATAGTCTTAAATGAAATAATGAATAAAATAGTAATACAAAGGATAATAATATTTTGATTTTTTTTTTAATCTACCATTTTGATAATCACCTTTTAGATAATCGCATCATTAGAAAAAGACCAAAATAAATAATTAAAAAAATTGATTAAAAATTAGTCAAAAAAAAAATGACTCAAAATATTATTTTCTCCACGTAAAATTGGTTGCAAAAGAAGGTAAAGAGTTCGAAGCTACCCTCCTTTGTCACCAAGACCATACAATTAAACAGAAAAGTGTTTAATATATGCAAACACCTTCATTGCAATAATATCTATTTTACAGCAGTATCCAAAGTACTGAAGTGTTTAATAATAATATATACATATATATACAATAAGAATAGACAAGAAATGTGTAATTGGTCTACCTAGTATATTGACATTAAGGAAAGAGAAATCAGAAAACTGTCTACTGTCGTAACAATTCACATGTCCTGAATTGGAATGTCAATACTGAAAGGAATATATCATCATCAAAAACACAACTGTACATCATCTTACTACCTGTTGTTACAGTGCAAAATTAAGTAGCAGATGCTTTGCGAATGAATCTTTAAAGCTAAAAATTCCGCAAGTGCTAGAAATTCATTGTATTCTTTTGGATTTTGATCCATGTGAACTGGACTTTGAGAATGGTGATAGTTTCTTCAGAAACGTGGATTTCTTCGGTGGTCTATTTTCTTCAGGTGGGTGAGTCTTAGAATCTCCACAAGAGTTGCTGATATTTGGCTCAGAGCAACCTTTATTGTCACCAATCTTGACATCATCCAAAAGATGGATCAATTCCAATGCACTTTTCTTTCCCTTGTCGTTTCCATTCTGGGAGATCAAGCAAAGAGAAATTATGATATTGCCATGCTCACTCATTACTAACTTCAAGTAATCCACATGAGAGCATAGAGAGACTAGAACTGCCAGTGCATGTTCTTGTTCTTCATTATTGCCGGTATTAAGTATTTCAGTAACCGAACTTACGCACCCCTTTGTTTCAGCAACAGAAATCCTACCCTCTTCAGTATCACAAAGATTTTTCAGTATACGTATGCAGTATCTCAAAAGGTTTCTGTCACTGAAAAATGGCAGCAATTTTGGGATGCACTTGAGCGATAGCATGCGGGAACAGACTTCACCAATGAAAGACAAATTGTACATTATTCTAATAGCTTGCTGTTGGAAACCTTTGTTTTCGGAATCAAGTATGTTTAAAATAGAATTGAGAGCACTGGATGCTGCAATTTTAGGTGCATTATACCAACATCCTGACAGTTCTTCCAGTATGGCAAGAATTTCTTCTGTGGCTTCTGAATCAAGAAAACTTGCCAACATAATGAACGTCTCTTCATTCAAATTAGTATTACCATTTCTGCAACAAATGATATGCAAAAAACAAAAAAGTCATTCTATTATCAAAAGGCAAGTGCAAAGATAAAAAGATCAAACAATTTTAAGTCTGGAAGAATATTACAAGAAAAGAAGAGAATAAAATGTGATTTATATCCCTTGAAAATTTTAAAACTTTCTCATGATTTCTACTTTTGAAGGATAGTAAACATGTTTCAACAAATGAACAGTGCTTTGAAGGATAAATATGAATTAATTTAGATCAAACTTAGCCGAAAAGTGACATGAGGAAACATAATAAGCAAAGCAAAATAGTTAGCAATATAGAAATAATAAAATTAAGAAAGGGGAAAAGAAATCATGCCTGCAGTTGTTCACAAACTCCAACAGAAGCTGAGTTCCAGCTTTCAATGCTTGAAAATCACGCAGATCATATGCATTGTTGAGAAATCTGAGGAGTGGTTCAACAAAATTCTCTGCAGATACAGAAACAAAAGCTTGGCTATTGCTTTTCAAGTGATCTTTGAGGTCTTGAATGACCTTGCATTGAGAATCCCATTGAAGATCACCGAGTTGAGGCAAGAGCATCAAATCAGTATCATGTATCTCTGTATGAACTTGATGTCTTTCAGAATTGTCACTGCTCCTGATCAGCATAGAGCCACGAGTGGCCTTACCATGCGAGGCATCTGAACTAAAACTAGCATCAAGTGACCCAATTGACATGTTACTAAGATCCACTGGCGGGTTGAAATCATTGAAATAACTTCCTATACTATTAATGGAAGTGCTTGAAGCTTCCCAAGTGGAAATATCTTCTGCATGCCTACTAGGATCTGGAATGGAGACTCCATTTTCTCTGCACCACTTTGATATTAAGTCCTTCATGGCCACATTTGGAGTTAAAGCCGTATGGATTAGTGTCTTTCTGGTTTTGGGGCATATATCATTACCACCATCAAACCACTTTTTTATCCACATCCTTTCATATGTTACTCCTGATTCAATGATAACAGGATCATACATCAACCTTGAGGATATTGGGCATTTATATTCCTCAGGGAGGTCAACTCCACCTAACTCACTGCTGTGAGTTATATACTGATCATAGTTTAAGCTTTGGTCTGATTCCACATGATGGCTTCGTAGAGAATGGCGAGAGTTATCAGTTTCAACATGTTCTTCGGGAGAATAGACCCTCTCCTCATGTTCTTCCACCAGGAGCTTTGCATGCTTTTTCAGTAGATGCAGAAGATATCTCAGTATCTTTTTCTTTGTCAGGTCATGTGGTCCAAGTTTATCCAACAACTTCCTAATAGATCGTTGCTCTGTTACGATGGCTTTCGGGGATGTTATTTTCAGCCGCGATGCTACAGACTGGAGAGCATTAACTTCAGAATCTTCGACTGAATCTGAAGTTGAAGTGAGCAACTCCTCTTTCACAACCCTCCCAGCCTCTTCTTCATCGGGGTCCAGAACAAATCTCGTACACTCAAGATCATGAATTATTCTAGAAACCTGCAAGTTATATTTCATTGTCAACTATATTATTGGAATGAAGTTCCATTTGGGTAGGCTTAAAAAGAAAAATCAGACGAATCTAGTTAATATGCCTGATTGTAATAAACAAATGAGTTTAATGATCCGGTTAAAAGAATCGTAGTAATCCAATAGCATTACAAAGAAAAATTAATAGAGAATATAAGTTTACGGACCTTCACAGCCAACATAACAGGAACCATGTTCTGAATTTGGATTAAGCTTTTCTCTAATAATCGTGTTGTCTTTAGGCATCTTGAGAGTACTGTATCCCCTGTCATAACCTGAAAGTAATATTGAAATTGTTTACTTGAAGGGATCATTTAGGTTAGTAGTATGAAATTGAGTATGCTTTCAAGAAGAAATGGCGTCTGGTAAAGATGAAGAAGTACACACCAGGTAGAGTTTGCTGCATTCAGAGCAATGCTGCATAAGTACTCTGGCTTTTTCAATTGTGTTGTTCAGCAAACACAGAGACTCTATTCCTGATGAGAATCCTGGCCGTGCCGCCTCTATGTCTGGAACTATTCTTGAGATTCTATCCACTAATTTTGCAAGTTCTGTGCACATTTTACCATGCACCTGTTAACATAAATTCCATTAATAGATTGGTTAGTTCTAATATCACAGTGCAGTTGAAGAAGGCAACGTCATATCCTGTTGAAGAAAACTGGATAGTAGAAAGTACCACTAACTTCATAGATGACTTTTCTATTTTCCAAGAAAAATCAATATAAGGAGAAGCTCTGGAAAACATTCACAATAAACATAACAGCGAAATTCAATTATAGTTATGTACCTTAAAGGAGCGGGGATTTAGTAAGGCCTCCCCTTCACCAATATCCATTCTCATTAGGAGAGTGTCCTAGACCTGCACATTAAACAAAATTATTCATATTGTTTGAAAGAATACTAATACAGTAATATCTAAATGAAACCATATTTACTAGAACTGAAAACATATTTGCATCTAAACTAAAATGCTACAAATATTTTTTTTTCCTTTATTTATCTTTTTGCTATTTTACTAACCTATACTGTAAATACATGATTTTTGTTGTAATTCTTTAAATAATGTAGAGAGATTTTATATTTTGTCTTTTGATTGAGATCAAAAGAGTTGTGATAAATATAAACTTCGACGTGAAATTTGGTTCTATTCACCCTATCAGAGACACATGGCTTCTTGGACTCATATGGATTGTCCCGATGCAAACTGAGATATAGTGAGTTGGGAAAAAATTATATTCAATTCGAATTTTTAAACCTAGATTGGTATACGGTTAAAAAATCAATATTTAATTCAGACTAAAGTTAAAAAGGAAATCCCAGAACACTGTAAGAAACAATAATTCACGTAGAGTTGAGATGATGAGTAAGAAGCAACTTACAAGAACTGTAACAGAAGCAATTCTTTATAATCTCCCTTTATCCGCACCAAAATTCAGATTAATTACTACAGAATTCAAATACTGGTTTCGTTCTCAACGCAGAAAACTCAACAGGGGTATGAATTTAACATGAAGCAGTGTCTTCGGAGGCAGCTCTAAAGTGAACAAAGGAACAGTTGAATGGAATCATAAACTATTCTGGGAACAACGGTTGACCCTCTCTAGAGAGAGAGAGAGACATACGATGAACTGAATTGATTAAACAACAAAATCTGATACTTAACCAGAAATATTAATCAGAAACAGAAAGCAATAAAAAGGAGAAGATGATATTGTTCGGTGAAAGCAAAGCAAAGGAAGCGTGGATTCGAAAAGGTTGCTGAATCATATAACTACTACCCATGAAAGCAAAAACAACAAAAGTCTCCTCTTTAGGATGAGTAGTATCTGGTAATGAGTTATTGTGCAGAGAGTTACGAGGAAGGAGAGAGAGAGAGAGAGAAAAGAGCAAGAACAAGAGGAAGAGAGACCCGTCAACGTGATTATAGTTCTCGAATAACAGCATGACCAAGTCAACTAAACGCAACAATTTCTCTCCCTTTCTCTATTACCCAGCAGTGGGAATGGAATTTTCGATTCTTTCACTTCTACTCTCAAATTATGATCTCACTTCACGTAAAATATTAAACAAGGAACAAACTAATTCATTACAAATATCTAACAATTATTATTATATATATATATATATATATGACGTATTATATGTGCATATAGGTTTTTTTTATTTTAGGATCTCTTACCATAAAATTATAAAATAGGATCAGTTAATTTTATTTTCTTTTTAAATTGGATTAAGTCGTCAGGATGGAGAATAATGGGTAAAGTCATCATTCACCCGACCAGTTTTTCTTTTTTATTTTTTAAAAGGTAATGTCATCTTTAGAGATGGTGATTTATTTTAATTGAAAGGTGAAGTCGTCCTCTATTATTACCACTTCACTTTTCAGTTTTTTATTTTCTTTTTCCAAAATTTTCAGTTTTTACTATTTTTTTTCAAAATGATATTGTCTTTAAAAGAAAAGAAATTAATAAAAGAATGATTTCATCTATAATATCATCTCTATCATAATGATTTAACCTTATTTGATAAAAAAAAAATATTAATGAACACATATTTATAAAATTCACTTCAAAGAGAACCTAAAATAAAAACTCCAAAAAAAAAAAACCGCACATTTAATACAAACAAGTCAAATAGTAATATGTTTCATTCATAAAAGATCACAGTTTAGAAATTAGGAATTTATTTATTGTGATATAAAAAATATATATATATATATATATATATATATATATATATATATATTATGTAATTTATAATAGTTTGTTGATGAGAAAATAAATGATGATGATTGTGGGAAAGTGTGTGATGGAAGAAAGAGGTGGTGGTGGCTATGAATGACGTGTATGTGTTGACTGAGACAAAAAGCTGATGTTTCAACCGCAGACTCCGTTGAATTGAATGCTGCAATGCAATACCCATTATTAAATTAATTATATACAATGCAATTAATACAAGTCAGTAATATTTTATAAGTCAAAACCCCAATTCTTAGTGCTGCTACTACCAACGTCTTCCCAAGTTTCTTTCACCCCCTTTTACTTAGACCTGGTATTTATTTATTTATTTATTTACAAAAGAAAAATATTATATACATTTTCATTCATTTTACAAAATGTAAAAATACCCTCTTAAAAACCAAAGTTCATTATGAGAACAGGTCAAATATTACCTATTAAAGATAAGGGGCAAACGATTCTCCCATCCTTGAATTCAAATTATTGTCTAATATGAAAAAAATCATGGAAGTTTTCAACGATATAGTCGGTGACAGTTTTTAACGATAGTGTAACTGTCAATTAATTGATCTAATTTACCTACATCTTTTAATATTTACTATCAAACGAGACAATGTCAGGACAAGGGAAACATAGTAATTAATAAAGAATTTGTGATCATGCAAAAAATTTGTTTCTATTTTTTTTTTGTTATTTTAGTGATGATACGTTAAGCATAGGAATGACAACTAAATTGTTTTATATGAATATTGTCCAAATTTGCTAAAAAATGAAAACTATTAAATGGATATAAATGTTATATAACTAATATTCAATTTGTTAAATTTAATATAAAAACAAGATATGTCTCTATTGTGTTATTGTTTTGTGTGTTTCACATGAAAGCCCACTTGTTAACTTTAGTAATGATAATAATTGGAGTAGAAGGAAGGAAAATGATAGGAAAGTGAGAGCATTACTTGTGTGGATTTGTTTGAGTTTATTTAAGTTACCCTCTTTTCTTGGCATTATTACTCTCCATTGATTTGTTGGTTGGTGACACCAAATATGAAAGACTACGGAAAAAGAATATGTTTTTTTTAAATGACTCGTGAGCCCCACCCTACCTATCACGTTATTTAATTATGCTAAATTTCATTTTTGTTGAAAAAAATATTAATTTAATTCGTCATCTTTTGTCTTGTTAACACACTCACTATGTAAAGAAACATATTTCGAAAATTATGAAAAATCATTTTTGATAGAAAGAAACGTAGAAGATTATGATATTTAGCTTCGCGTGGTTGATACTGGGAGAGAGAAAACAGACGTTTGATGAAAAAAATGTATTGAAAAATGGATAATTGATTATGTTGTAAGTATAATAAAGTATGTTTTTAAAAATATATATTTGTAAGTGTGTTTTTTTATATTTAATTAATTATTGAACACTTATAGTTAATAGTGAGTTTATTATTATTATAAAAAAATAAAAAGAGAATAGTGAGAAAATTATTAATAAAAAGTAAATTTTTTATTTTATTTTGTTCCTCGTAAACGGGATAAAAAAAAACCATTTTTTCACTTTTATTTTATTTTATTTATTGCTGACATCACTACCAAAGCAGTGTTAAAGATGTCTGATATTTCTTTGTGGGCCAATACATAAATACTATTTACAAATAAGACTTTGTATACACGTGACTTGTTGTATCGTTTAATTAAAAATAGCATTCACCACTATTATCCATTTAATACAAGGAACTTCAATTCTCAATTAATAGATTAATAATATAAGTTTTACTTTTATCATAAATTTAACTATTTTCAACTGTTTTTATTAAAATTGGTTTATATTAAAAAAAAGGTAGTTACTGATGAAATTTTTTAATAAATTACTTGATCATGGAAAAAGAACTTTGTTGACATTATATAATACAAAATGTTAATTACAATAGTCGAGTTGATGGTAGTCAAGTATTTGGCTAGTCGGTAAAGTTTCGGTATCAATAAAAAGAAAAATGATATTTTAACTCATTTTTTTTTACTCACTTTTAACCAATTACTTCAATCACCATTAAATAATCTTTTTTTATTCTTTTTAGTGATGTGATGTGATGATTTAATGGTGATTAAAGTGATGGGTTAAAAGTGGGTCAAAAAAAGTTAGTTAAAGTATCATTATCCCAATAAAAATTATAATATACTAGAGTAAACACAAGCACGATAGCATATGTGTGTACACATTTTTTTAATATGCATGATATTATTTTAGTAGTTGATGATATTGATGTATGAAAAAATAAAGTGAAATGTATGGAGAAAATATGAAAAAAATAACTATTGATGAATAGGAGAAAAAAAGAAGAAAGAGATAAATAAATAGTTTTATAAAAACTTATAAAAGTAACAGTTAATTTTTAGAAATTTAACAAATAATTATATTGTAAAGGGTAAAGTTGGAATTATGAAAAGTGAACACAAAAGAGAGAATCTCTTTATATATAAATATAGATTATCTGGATTTTAATTCAAGATGATTGAAAATGAAAATTTTTATTTCTTTTAGTAGGGTAAAATATAATTAAAATATTTTTTACAAAAGAAATTGTTTTTTAATTCTTTTATTCATACAATAAAAGTCAATGCATAAAAAGAAAATATGAAAAGAAAAAATTAGATCGTAAAGAAAAATAATAAAACGTAAAATTTGGAACAAAGGACATTAATAATTTTGTTGTCAAATATATTTTGAACCACAAATTTGAGTTTTAGATTCTTTACTAGTTTTTTTTTATACATTATGAAAGTATAATAAAGGCACAACAAAAAATTTGAGTAGAGAATCCAAATTTCATATATATTATATAAAATGAGTACTATTAAACTCTCATTATTGTTCTCATGTTAATTTTAAAAACCTTCAAAACAAATATAATTTTAAAATTTACAAATATTCTTTTATAAATATATTAGATATTTATCTACTAAATAGATGAATTAGATTACATTTTATGGAATTCTTAACTTTTATACCATTTTGCCATCTTTATATTATATATATATATATATATATATATATATATATATATATATATATATTAGTGAGGTAAAAATTATACGGTAGTACTGTTTGTTTAAAATAGGTATCTTGTAAAAAATAAAAAAATAATTTTTTGATTATTAAATTTTAACAACTTTCTCTTATAATTTTAGATGATATTTTTTAAATAATTAATTAATTTTTTATTTTTTTTAAATATTTCAAAATTATTAAAAAAGGACATCTCATATTGTAAAAAAATTGTTAAAATTAAATAGTTAAAATATCATTATTTGCATGAATAAGATGGTTTTGGAAAGTTTGTTACTGACACACCAGATTCCGTGCAGAAGTTTTGACCATCACTTCATATGGCACTAGAAGAGGCTCAGAGAATGCAACATATCAATTTATGTGTGAAAGCTACCACGCTAAAATCCGAAGGAAAAATCACGTTTCTGAAAAATTGCCTTCTTCTCACTTGTGTTCATCATTGCTCAAATTTGTTATGGCACCTTTACTTTAATATTCAAAAAGCTTTTACATACACCTTATATTTGTTATTTTATTATTTAATTTCCTCTTTTATAAATACAAAAATTATTTTTTTAATGATTAAAATACCTCTAAAAATAAATTATCAAGTGGTCCATATACAGTGTTAAAAATCATTTTTCTTTATTTTTGTCAACTCTATTAGTAGGAATATAAATATGCTATTTTCTATTGCTGAAATTTACTAAAATTACATTTGTTGGGAGTATAATTTTTAGATAATGATATTTTGACAAAAAAAAAATATCCAATTTTAACCTATTATTTTAATATTTTTAAATTATTACATCGCATCATTAAAAAAAATTAAAATAAATAATTGAATGGTAATTAAAATGATGAATTAAAATTGGATAAAAAAAATGAGTCAAAATATCATTATCTATAATATTTTTTAGTAGATCCTCTCATAATTTTATAAATTTTAATCAATAAAAAATGTGTTTTTTTATTTATACTTGACAGCGGAAGTGATTAAACATTGTGCTAACTAAGATGGATGACCAAAAAATAGTTCAACATGTGCTAATTTAAACATCACTCTTTTGTGTGGTGCAAAAAAAGTTCTAAAATTATAGATAAAAATTATATTTAGTATAGTTTCTTAAATTGTATTTTATATTTTCTTTGCCAACTTAAACTTCACTCACACCCAAGTCACACGATGTGCAATTTTGAGTGTTGCAAGAGTGACGTAGTTTGATTGCAACAGTGTAATACCCAACTCATATTAAAATTATATTTAAATACGGCTTTGGTTACTTAAACTTGAGTTTGTTTAAAATTTAAATTAATTTTCGGTCTCATAATTTAAAAACAATTGTCAAAATAAATAAGAAATATAAATATACGATTGAGTATATAATTATAAGTTATTGTTTGTCAAAATTATATTTGAATATGACTTTAGTTACTTAAAATTGAGTTTGTTTTAAAAACTAAAATCAATTTTAGGTCTCTTAATTTAAAAGAAATTGTCAAAATAAATAAAACAAATATGTGATTAAGTATATGGTTATAAGATATTCCTGAGAGATGATTTTTAAATTTAATTTAACCTTATAAAATCGGTTTATAAGATAAAATCTATAGTTATAAAAAAAAAATATATTTATATATATATATATATATATATATATATATATATATATATATATATATATATATATATATATATATATATATATATATATATTACAAGGAGGTGATACTAACTATTTAACAAGGTTTCTATATACACTATGTTTTTATTTTTGGTCACATTTTAACTTAAATGTATAAAATTGTTATCTATACACAGAAATTGGCACAATTACATAATTGTGATTTAAAAATTACTAAACGTCACATTTTATCAACTTAAGATTAGGTAACATTTTGTAAATGTTGCTTTCAGAAAATGTAAGCTAAACAATAAAATGGTAGTTTCTTCTATGTGCTATTTTTCTCTCGATTACACTTTACACTATGAATCTACTTTATGTCTCAACAAATAACTAAAATGTTATCATTTTATTTTAAGCTTCGTGCAAGTATACATTGATACTTATAGACAACTATTATTAAAATGTGAATAATTTATACCACATTTCTAGTAAACATTGATACTTATAGACAATTATTATTAAAATGTGAATAATTTATACCACATTTGTTAAATTATGGATAATTTAACTTTAAATACTTCATAACGTGACTTAATAATAATTAAATTGTTGTATGGTGCATCAATTGTCCCGTAATGGAGGTTAAATAAACTAAAGTCATAATCGAATCGTTGCATTTTTACGACTTTGAAGGATTGCACCCTAACTATTATTTATAACTTTAGTGATAAACGCTCAATCCAACAATTAGCATCACAACCAGGATCACATGTTCAATTGACAATGAAATAATTATTTATAAGGGAGATTGAAAAAAACATATGTCTAGCCTCTAAGCTTGAGATAACCTTGATCACTTATTAGCAAACCAAAAAAATTCAAACCTATCCTAGTCCATCACGGGTTGGTGGGTTAAACGGATTGGCTCACTAATTTACTTAATTAAAAAAAATACAACTTTTATTTCTTCAGTCTCAAAAAACTAAATTATAATTGTGATTAAAATCTAAATAAACTTCAATACAATCCAAAATAATGTTTAACCTCAAATACAAACCAAAATCACAAAATTATTACGTTTGCATTTGTCAACCCAATATGTTGACTAAAAAAAAAATAGCTCAACTCAACCCAACTATAAAAAAAAGTGGTTGGGTTGGTGAGCCAATCTGGCTCATAACGGGTTCAATCCAGGTAGTTTGGATTCTTAGTGGACGAAGCCAAAAATTAATCCGTACTAAAATTTGTAAAAAAATTTCAATCCAACCCAACTCGAACCCATGATAAGTCAGATTGGTCCACAGGTTTTGACCCACTTTGACGGCTCTATTTGAGAGCTTGAGACTCTATGTTAGGACTCATGTCCGATCATACCTTCCAATCCTATCTTATTCATGTGGTATTAATGTGCAATTAGTTAAACAATCATGATAATGTCATTAAGACATTTAAGTTACTCTTAATAATATTAAAAAGAGTGTTTGTACTTACAAATACATTGGATTTAAACTCTAAACAATAGATTAAACAGGGGTGACAATAATAATAAAAAAAAAACCATTAAATGTTCTGGCTTAGAGTTCTCGATATACTTCTGAGCTAAAACAACAATAAATTTTACTCCTGATGATATTACTAAATGAAGAAAAGAAAAAAATAAATAAAGAAAGCCAGTTACATGATTAAATCAAATCCAGAATTAATTGAAGTAGTATAAGTTGTGTGGCCATGGTAAGTACATGTAGTCTTACCCTACATAATCATTTTTATGGAGTGAGTTAGATTTGATTTCCCCTTCAGGCAGAGCTCCCTGACCCACAACCAACGTAGCAGTGAAGGTTGGCGAATTTGTAAGCATTACTTTTATGGAAGTGGACTTCAAGTGATGAGAATATTATTCCATGTTTGGACAATATTATACAAGAACAAGGGCCACTAAATGCAGATTCCCCACACTACATATCTTCCCAGTTGCTCATACCCCCATCAAATGCTCTCAAAGTATCTACCTTCAATATACTCTAACTTTCCACTCCAAACACTAATTCTTTCTTTAACCAAATTCATACCTTGTCGTTATTCCCACCTTTAACAAACAAATACTTAGTGGCAGAATCAAAAACATACTGATGAAAAGAAAATTCAAGATTAATGCATAAGGAAAAACACTACTGAAAATGGTAACACCACAGTTACGGATTATAAACACTTTTTATTACTGCTTTTTTTTAGTTTAATTCATTGCCAATGGAGAGCATAAGTATAACAGAAATAGGGTTTTATGATTTTATCAAGTTACAGTAAAAAACAATGAATAACAAAGATATTGTAACTGTTGGTCTGTTTTATATACGACAAAAAAAAAATGTGTGCATTGTGTGTGGATATAGACTTCTTATCTTCAATATAGAAATTATTCAAAAAAATCCATATTCTGAAACTGACTTGTCACTTTCAGCTTGATATTCCACAAAACTGACGTCACCCATTTTTTTAATGCAATCACTAATTTTATTCCTGCCGCAAATATTAAACATTGGGAATATCTTTTAACTCATCATAAGGTTCTTAAAAGCTAGTGACATCTTTTTTAAATTTGAAATTTAATATCAGGTTCTGAAAATGAGATATATTATTCACATTAGTTATTTAAATAGATTGCTTTATCTTAAAGATTAATTTGTTTGTCAAATATCAGGTTAGATGGTACCTCTTCCCAGTCTCTTTCACTGTACACAAATATAAATTTGAAATGAAAAATAATATTTAATGTTCAAATTAAACTTTTGTTTTTTTCCCGTCATCTTATCCGTGTCTTTTTCTTTTCTTTATTCTTCTTTTCTCTCTCTTTCATTTTAACGTCTCTTTTTCTTCTTACTTCTTTATTTTCTTTAATTTTTTTCTTCTTTAAATTTCAGTAAATCACATCTGTTATAGTAAATTATAAAGTTTGAGACTCTAGTTTAAGACCACTGCGTTGTTTACTGTTTTTATTTTTAAAAATTTTATTAAAAAATTAATATAATTATTATTGTATTTAAATAAATAATTTATTAACACAATTATATTTAATTTTTATAGTGAAATAAATGGTTAATTGTTTTATTGTCTTATGGCTTCCAGGTTTATAAATGGCCTATTAAGTTTTTTTTTGAAATAAAACAATATCTTGAAATAAAACAATAGATTCAAAATTTTGTTTTGATTGGAAATACACAAAAACGAGAATTGCTTACTATTAAATGATCTATCTTATATGGTTCTAAGGTGAATGATAGTTTGTAAGGTATTAATATTCAGCCGAAGAACAAAACCTATCTGATACATCTAACTTAAAGTTTATTTATGACAAAATAACTTAAACTCATGGGTATTCGATTTCTAAAGTCTAAATATCATAAATATATGTTATTTAAATCATCATCAATTTGGCATGGTATAAAGGATGTTTTTGAAAATACATTTTTGGACACTAGGTAAGGGTGATTGTATTAATCTTTGGAATGATTGTTGGTGTTCTGACATTTGCCTATCTAAATTAGCTAAAATTCTTTATTATGGTAGAGTAAGGTTATTCTTTGTTGTTAGTTCGGCATGGATAGGTACTCACTAAACTTTCATTCTTTTGTTGTTAATTTATGTAATTTTTCTTCTTTAACGGTTAATGAAAATGAGGATGTACCTAATTGGATTCTGGATGATACTAGTGTGATTTCTCAAAAAGTTGTAAAGAGGTTTTACTCTTCTATGGAATGTGTGGATTGAGAAAAGTTGATTTGGTTAGATGAGATGCCACCAACTAAAAGTTTGGTTCTTTAGAAGTTGTTGTATGATCGTTTACCTATTGATTTGAAAGTTAAAAAAAAATTGAGTGATTTTATCATCTATATGTTTGTTCTCTGTGTGGTAATAATGTTAAATATTTCTTTCATTTGTTCTTTCATTATTCTATTGTTATATTGCATATAGTTGTGATTATAATATGAATTTATCAATTTTCAATTGTAGTGCATTATTCAATATATCCGGAATATATCATCCAGCAAAATAATATTCATTTTCGGTAGAATTCTTAGTCACAAGAAAAATAGGCAGATGCCGACAAACCAACCATTGCCTTTACAGAAAAAATCCCTTTAGCATGCTTGTGGATATGCAGTAATCATGCACAGTTGAATAAGATTTAAAAAGTATGATTGGCAGTACAAATCCGTAAATAAACATAGTCTAAATATACATGGAAGAAAGACACAATTTGGCTGGCTAATCACGCAAACAGCAAAATCAAATCACCAAAAAAGAGTATCTTAAGCAGGAAGAAGATATATATGATAGCAAGTTGAAAGAAATTATTCAATAACCTAACCGAACTATATGAAGTGAAATCTTATTGGAACAATAATTTCCTAGATCAAGATTCTTTAAAAATCAACTACCATTAAGTTCACTAAAATCCGGTCCTAATTCACGTCTGGGCAAAAAAGTCTGCAATCTATTTTGTAGGTTGCACCGCTCTAACCAGAAATGGTTCAGAATCACCAGTTGATCAATGGTTTCAACTACTTTCTATGAGACACATTGACAGTACATATGTTTGTCTTAACATTTTAATAATAGTTCACGATAAATTGAACTGTAAGTAGAGGTTTTAATCAGTTCTAGAATCAATGAGCTCAGGGCATTTAAATACCAAATCTATTTTTTCTCACATTGACCTTTTTGTACTATTTTTTTCTCATAAATATATAACTTTTATTATAAATGTGAGAAGGAGATTATTTAAATGTCCCTAGGAAGCTAAAGAAAAATCTATACAATTTTGCCTCTTATAACACAAACTTTATCATCTATGTTGCCAAATCAAACTTACCTGAGTGACATCAATGTCAATAATCCTGTATAGAAGCTTCATCATCTATGTTGTAAATTTCAAACTTCATGATTTTATACTTTGACCCAACTTTGGTGTCCACAAATCATAATCTTATTAATTATTAAGAAAACTAAATAATGTTTTACTCTTCTCTCTTATCCTTTTCTATTTTGGAGCTGTGAAATGTTTACGAAGAAATCTCTATCGAAGACTAAATTATTACGCTAATCCAATATTCTAAAAATTGTGCACATTTTCTGATTTTTATTTCGTTCATCATTAAATTTGAGTCTATTTTTTTTTTCTTTTGATGACTTAAATATGTGAAATTTTTATAGGTTAAATATATTTTTATTTTTTAAACTTTGAATCTAAATTAAAATCATCTAGGTTCTAAATTTTGATATAATTTAATCTTTAAACTTAAAAAATAGCAGAAATAATCCTCCAAACTCAATTGTTTTCAAAAATTTTAACATGTCAGATGACATTTCAAGGTTAACGTCTCAATTATTTACACATTCAGCTCAAATGTCAATTTAAACGATGTTTAACACATTAAATTTTTTTAATGTTGTTAAATAAAAAAAAAACTATATTTTAAAGTTTGAATCAAAACATATCAAAGTTTAAAACATAAACAAATTCTAATTTTACGTCCTAAGGTGTAGTAATAACATGTTTAACTCAATCATTATTATGATTCAGACCTATGTAAGCTATAATTTAAATTAGGCAATAGATCATAACTTTATTTTACGATTACTTATGGATTAAATCAAATGATATTTTAATTTAGTTTGGTTTGTTATTATATTATTTGATTGAATATTTTAATTACACTTTTTGTTTTTCAATATCCAGATTCATAACATAAGTTACCGTGGTAATATAGATTGCATGTCTATGATCTTGTGAATCGATAATTTATATTACATTTCATGCATTTACATTTCAATTTATTTTATTAAACCTCCTAAACTACATCTTGTACTCCTAGAAATTTGTGTACTTAAGAATGGGCCTAAATGTAACCTTATGTAGATAAATTTAAGGAAAATATAGTTCTTATGACATTAAATCGTTACCACGCATTAAATTTTATTAATTGTTTTCTTTTAACCTTAAAAGCTCATATACTAGTAAAGGATAAATTGGTTGGAATCGCGAATATGGACATTATCACACTTGGCTCATTGTTATTATCTCGGGTATAAACTAATCATCAATATGTGTTTTGTCATATGCATAGACTATCAACTAATGTATAACAAGAAAATTATTAAATAGGACTAAATTTAAAGAAAAAATAATGTGTCATTATATTATTAAATTAGAAGTCACTTTATAAAGATTATTGGCATTTAAAATAATCTTTATTATTATAAAAAATTATAATTGATTTATAAAATAGAGTCTAAATTGATTTTTAATATTAGCTATCAAAATTTTAACAAATTACTATCATTGATTCTAAATTAATCTTTATTTATAAATTAGAGACTACTTTAGAATTAATAAGAAGTAACTATAAAATCTTAATAACTAATGTCTAATGTTAAAGATCAATTTAGACTCTAATTTATAATTATTATTTTTTATTTATAATAGAGACTATATTATATACTAATAACTTTTAGTTTGTAAAATATTTTCTAATTTAGTCAATACAATAACTAATTATTTGTTGTCTGTAAGTTTAATTACTATTTAATATTTTTCTTACAGTAATATATCAAACCTGACATACTATATGCCACGGACAAAATTGAGGAATATCTTGGTTAAAAGGCTTGAGTATTAGGTGGTGGCCCATGAATAACTTTACTTTTAACTAAAACTGTTGATGAGTGAGTGACCTTGATCACATTTCTCATATTCCACTTGTCCTTTGTCCTGGTTCGTATTGTGGTTCCTATGGGGAAAAGTTGTACTTCATGTTCGCTTCCTTTTGAAAATCCTACAGTCTCCAGGAATAAACCCTCCACCATCGTTCTTCCTGCTTATGTGGAGCTAGCTTCACCATTTCTTTACCATGTCAACACCCCTCCTTCACTAAAACGACCATCATTTTCCTATCATTATTATTGATGGTGAAATTCAATGAAGTCACTTTTCAATTCTCTATAAATCTTTCCCTGCCATCCTTTCTGCCTGTTAAAATAGCTATTGCTTTTGAGTACTAAAAACCTTCAACTTCTTATCTTCAGATTCATGGAAACAATGGCAAAGAAAAACGACAAGGGAACAACATATAGGTGACACAAACCCTGTAAGGAGGGTAAAAGACACAATGAGATCCTCAAGGAAGATGTCTGACGCATTGAACATGGTCAAGTATCGGATCCCTCTTAAACAAACAGTATGGTTGACACCTCAGGCATTGGTAATAATGAATAGATCTGATATGATACACCACCTTTTTCCTGTTACATGAGCGAACAGAAGTGCAGATATTCCTAAATTCCATTTTGTACAAAATACGTAATCCATTAAATCTACAAGTGAACAAGAAAAGTCACAATAATATGTTTCCTTTTTGAAAATGACTTGACATTTTTTTTGTTGGCTCTTTATAGGCCATACTATACATTTTGCGCATCAAACTTCTAGTCATACATAATGCCAAATTCTATCCCGGAGCATCCCTTTCAAGTTAATATTCCGGAGTGCTGGTGAAATTAATAACCAACTCTTCAAAAATGTAATCATTGGCTCATAAATACTATTTCAAGGTTGAACCATCCCATAAAGCTTGATCCATTAAGTGTCTGATGGGATACAAGCTATAGAAATTTTCTTTTGTTGAGAAGAAGCTCTCTAGCTTCTTAACTGTCACAGGGTCCACTGAAAGGCCTAGCAACGGTTTCATTGGTCTAATAGTATATAGGAGACTCAATGGTAGACTTATCTGAACCACTTATTATCATCATAACCATCATAATCATGTGGTCTAGTATCCATATTTGATGCTTCAGACTGTATCTATCTTCAGTTTAAAACTCAGAAATCAATTTCCTAAATTAGATCCACAGATGCATCACTTGATTGCTAACTTTCATCTCATGTGACATGAATGAAGCCTCTAACGAAGAATTGCATATCGAGTAACCCGGTTTTTAAACTATACCGTCATCATTGAAGAAATTCTTTAATAAAAAAACACATTTAGATGGCCAAAATAGCTGGGGACAGTATGTTTCGAGGGAAATTTGTGTGGAAGAACAGAATCAAGTCAATTAGAACGAAAAAATAGCGTAAAGCAGCAAAGAGGGGAAAAGACAAGTGGAAGCGCAGAGAGCGAATAATTATATTTGATGCAAATAAAAACAAATTAAGAAATGGCAACACTGGGAAACAGAACAAGTATAGATGGAGATAAAGGCTTACGTAACGTAGCACGAACACCTTTTCCATAGATTATTGATGCGCATTAAGCAAATGGTGCAGAGTATTAAACGATTGCCTTACTCCAGTTATTCTTGATTCTGACTAAGCGTGCGACAAAACCATATGGCGCATCTGAAACCAAAGACAATAATTTCTTCTAGTTTTAGGGCATTTGAAGGAAGTGAATGATAAATTAAGAGCATCGTATACATACCTGAACTCTGAAAAAACGGTGCAACGGAAATTGTATCCCAGAACGACGCAAATTCTAGGGTGGGAAGGTTCATAAAGGCATGGAGTTCTATTCTTATCAGACAAGAAAGAGAGAGCGAAAAGAAAAAAAAAAAAAAAAAAAAAAAAAAAAAAAAAAAACTAGTCCGTGAAACGAAAACTATAACGTGAGGTCGTGGATCTTCTCTAATTGAGAAAAACGGAGTGTTCAGTTTTAAAATTGCGCAATTCGTTTATACTTTTAGCATAAACTTTATATTTGAGTATAAATTTTATATTAATTGTATATTAACATTACTAAATACCAGCCATATTATTTTATTTCTCCACTCTTCTCGTATTAGAGACTACACTAAGTAAAAGAAAAACTAGCTATTATGAAGGAAAAATAATCTCCATCCACAGAATAGGATATTCCCTTATAAACATGTTGCTTTATAAAAAAGTTAGAAGAATATATCTTATTATAATAGATATGGTTTTAAAAACTATAGATCTAATAAGGGGATGTTGTTTAACTTTAATATATTTCAACAAAAATATTAAAACTGTAAATTTATTGAATTCCTTTCTTATATGTCATTTTACTTTTTCACCTTACTTCATATGAAATTCAGGTTCGTACTTAAATTTTCATTGTACATACGCAAATAATGATTAAGAATTAAACACATTATTTAAAATTATGCATACTATTCTATAATCTAATAAGTATTTTAATTTTTCATTGATAAAAATAATAATCACAACAGCAAATATCATTAATAATATTAATAAATATTATTGGAGAATTGATAACCATTGTTTCGATTCCAAGTCGGTCGAATAACAATATCGTTAGAGTCAATCATTCCTTATTCGAAATATTATTCACTTTGGAGTGTCGATTTTATCATCATTTTGTCTTTAAAAGACACCTCTAAAGATGGAATGATGAATGATATTTAAATCTCCTTAAATATCAATTTGTAAATGATGTGAGATTGTGATAGAAAAAAAAAAAGGTTAAATTATTTCATATTTAATAAAAACATCAAATATCATTGTTTTCATTGATCATAGTTCAAGCTTTGTTTTGATCCACAAATGCGTGTGTACACAATTCTAGTTCTCACTTGAAAGTTGTTTCATGATACATTAACTATTACCTGACCTTTTCAGGGGAGAGTGTTTGAATCAAAAGGCAAAGATTCTCGAACCATAACCCATATCTAATGTCTCTGTACGAAAAGGACTGCACTGCCACAACACAACCAAACAATGTCATTGGTGCATTACGAATGAGCCTACAGAAACATAAGCTTCCTTTCGCTCAACTTTTATGCATTCAGTTTATGGTATTTCTTTCTCTTACGTGCTTCTAACTGTTACAATATATTCATAGTATCATCTATATGCTTTTATTGAGGGTATCAAAACCACAATTATTGGAAATTAAAATTATTTAAAGTGTTATTCTCTCTTAAATCTAGGATAAAGTGTATTTTGATTCTTAAAAAAAATATACAACTTGATTTTAAACTTTTTGTTCTTCGACTCTCTGAAAGTAAAAGAAGTGGGTAACATTAGAAAAATATTGTAAAAAATGCACTCTGGTCATAATTTATAACATAGCAGCATTTAGAAAAAGTATGCATGCTTTCTATAGAATGGTTATCGAACTCTGTTCCACAAAGTTTTCTGTAAAAAAATGTTGATCAACTTGCACAACAGAAAACTGAGTAATTAGAGAATTAAAATTTTCTGAGTCTTTGTCCCTTACTAAGCCCAGGAGACAATAGAATATGACCTTTATATAGACAAGAAGGTGAAACTTTCTTTATTAGTTTATCATAATGCATAGTCTTCTACTAATCCTCTTCTATATTTATTATGGATATTCTAATAATTGATATTTTTATTATGGATATTCTAATAATTGATATTAAGTATTATATAATACTTTATAATGAAACAATGTCTTCCATCTTTTAATTTATAGGAACCTTTAGGTCGAGTTGTCCTCCTTTCAGTCTACTAATACAACTAATATTATATTTTTTTTTCTTCAACATTTTACTTTCTAAAAAACATCTATATCACAAGCAACCAAAAATTTAAACGAAAGCTTAATCTATATATAATACGTGAATCATAATAAGATAATTAAATTTTAAGATAAACACTTTTTCTTGCATTACGAATGCAGAATAAATTCTATTATTTACACCGAGATTACATGGATTCAAAGGTTCATATTATAGTCTTATATAACAAATTAAGTACACGAAATCATAGACTAAACAAAGGAAAAGTCTTAAATGATCCTAAAATATCATAGTTAGTAATCTATTGGATTATTCTCAATATATATAACATTATTAACTTTATGTCTACTTTATTCCAAAATGTTTGCTTTAACTTTCACATTTATGATTTGTGAAAAAGATACTTATTTGTTTTTCAACAAGTAAAACCCTAAAGATATAACCACTAGCTACACTATTTAACATTCCGATGCTATGCCGCGTAGAAGTAGCGTGTATATATAGTAAACAATAAGTACCATAAACATTAAAATATCAAAATAATTGAGTTTTGAAGACCAATTGCGAAAGGTTAAAACAATTGTTGACGAATTATTTATTTAACTAAACACATAAATGGAAATTTAAAATTGCGCGCGGTGACATAATAATGAAAGAGTATATTTGCTAAAAATTATAAGTGAAAGAGTGTTGTTAATTAGAACTTATTCTTCTCTTTTCTTCCACTTGTTGTCATGATTTGCTATCTTTTGGCTCCAAAGAGAATGGTCACAATATCTTTTGTCCTTTGGAGAAGATATGTTCGAGCAACACCCTAAACTAAACCCCACCAAGACTACTTTTCCTTGTATTTATAAAGACCAATCTTGGTTATCTCTTTCTCATACCATCCCTTGATTTAGAATAGAACCATCCTTTTTTTCTCTTCATTTCTGTACTTTGAAACCTATAATAACATAGTGTTTTACCTTCTTCAGCATCAATTGCTTTGTAAGTTAAACTTTCTTTGATGGCATCATCTTGGACTCCAAGGCAAAACAAACTATTTGAAGATGCTCTTGCTATATATGATAGGGACACCCCCGACAAATGGCAGAATGTGGCAAGAGTAGTTGGAAAATCCGTTGAGGAAGTTAAGACTCACTTTGAGATCCTCAAAGAAGATGTCAAACGCATTGAACGTGGACAAATCCCATTGCCTAATTATACAGGTATGTAACGGAATTTGAATTTTCTGCTAATTTTTTTGTCTTTATAATACACTGATTACCATTAATTTTGATGTTTTAAAATATATTAAAAAATATTAAATATTTAAAATATCAACACAGTGTATTTTTAATTTCAGCCAATGACAGCACACAAAAAGAAAAACAGTAAAAAATATAGACTCGATATGGCGTTACTATTACATAAAATGGTATATATTGTAATAGTTGTTTTTGTATATTATAATATTTTACATGTATGGTTGTTTTAAAAATTATTCATAAAATTTGTCGTATAATATATTAATTTATAATAATATGTCATAATAACCGTCATTTATTGTCACGACAAAGAATTATATATGTGAATTAAGTATAAATTTTCTTATACGAATGAATGGTGTGTAACGCCTTTTCAAAATAAAATATATTTTGTATTCAATATTTAAATTAAAGAAGTATAGTATCATTATATTCTTATAATTCAAATTTTATTAGTTAAGTTGTTTTTTAATTCAATGATTTTAATTACATACCTTGCATTTTTTTAATATCATCGTTTTTGAAAACTTAAGATCCTTTCTTTAAATGTTTGGGCTCATTTATAACTTTATTCGAAGGCTATATGGACTTGGAATAATTTGTTCTGCCCGGTTTTAGTGTGTGATAGATTTAAAATCAAAATATAGTTATGGAAAGTTGTTTCCATCTTTTAATTCCTATTTTTCACTAAAAGATTATTTAACTCTGATTATATTTATTAAATTGTCTTTTTAAAGTTCTTCTAGATTATTTATTTATTTTAACTTCATCGGAATCATTTTATATTTATAAGAGATTCATATACTCTAATTTATATATTGATATAAGTATTTTATTATTAATAGTTAATTCTTAGCGAAAAGATTAATTGATAATAGATTGGAATTGTATAGTAAAAAATTGTTGAAAAAAACAAATGATCACATCTTTCATTCTACATGCCCACGAATTGTCAAGCACATTTCTCTCTTCTTGTTCTCAAAACTTGTTTTTGGATTGACTTTTATTTTATATTTAAAAATAAAAAACTACTTTAGCATCATATATTTTTATAATTTTTTATCACATTTTTTCCTTTTTTATTATAGTATCTATCAAAAAAAATCAATACGATCCTTGTAATATACCATTTTTCTAAACAATCAGACATTCTTCTTCTGAAAATTATAACCTTTTATTTTAATTATCCTGAATAAGATACTTTCTCAATTTAATTCAATAAATATAAAACTTTTTTTTTCGGAGTGGCTTCATCGAATTTACCCCTCTTTGATTACATCGCAATAATTACTTTAACGAAAAAAATTGATGAAAATACTATAAAGAAGATAAACCGTAACAAAATATTATAATTCATTATAGTTTTATATCTATATGATAATTCTAGGAAGTGAAGGATGTACAAAAAGATAAATTATATTTGCGTAAAAATGTTGGCTTCATGAAAATAAACAAATCCATCAAATATTACGAATTGTGTAAATTTTATGCCTGTATTAAGAATTCCTTTGATATATTACAAATTATTAGAAAGTTCTACAATGACTACAAATAAAACTAATTTACATAAATTAGTGTATTCCTTATCTTACAAGTTGATTTCGTGGAATTAAATTAAATTTAAAACTCGTCTCTAATACAAACTCATGCTGTGATCCTATTTTAATATTTTGTTTTCATGCATGCATGACAGGTTCTCAATGATCCAGAGAAACCAGAATGAATAGAGGATTAGCAAACTCAATATTGTGGTGTGTTCCTCATAAGTAAATGTATTAGCAACAGCAAGTCCTAAAGGACCTTGCTTCTGTGTAAAATATAAGTTATTTTCTAGGTCATGTTGTTGAACAATAAGTGACGGTTTCTCAAATAAGGAGTTTGCACTGTAAATTACCATGTTTCACTCTTTGTCATCTTTTTTTAAACATTTACATTAAATAAAAAAAATTTAGAATAAGTAAAAACAATTAAATTTATAACCAGATAAAGGTAATTTTAAGTGTGAGATTATTAATGAAAATTTGAAAACCTAAACAAATTCATATTTTAAAGTAATGTTTAATACAAAAATATTTTTTGAAATAATGCTTTTAATATCAATAGACTGAACACTGACATTATTGGAAGAAAAGAAAGAGAGATTAAAATATGATAGAAAAAGTATACATTGAACCTGCACTTCAAATAAATTTTTTCGTCTAGACATTTTTAAGATTTGCATTAAAAGTTATACAACTGATTTTTGCTTTCGGTTTCATAAAAACAAATGATGAAAAACAAGAGCATAATTACAACGGATGAAATTATATTAGGGTGTTAATATTATTACCATATTATTCAAATTTAAATATATTTTTTATTGGAATTTATTAATAAAAGACATTAAAATCATGAAAAGTTTTCGTATTGTGTTTTAGTAAATATTACCATAGAAGCCATTAAAATTTTAAGAAAATGGACACACTTAATTTTAATAAATTATCTTCTTATATAGTTTTAAATCTTAAAAATATGATCATTTTATCTTGCGAAAAAACTGTTATCAAAAAGCATTAGAAAAGAAAAAAAAAGGCACATAAAACGTGTACACATAATTATTTAATTTGGATTTGTTTTTTATAAGTTTACCGATTACACAATAAATAATATACATTCACCATAAATTTATTGTATTGTTTCACAACTCCTTGTAACTGTGTAAAACATTTAATAATCATTTATGTTTTATTGATTCTCTTAGCGTTAAATATATTTTTTTTCTTAAATTTTTAATGAAAATTAAAATTAGTAATTTTTAAATACTTAATCTTGTATGTAAATTTAATTTTTTTAATAAAATTTAATTAAGTTTATTTATTTTTATAAATATATTCCATAGAATTTTAGAATTTAGTGAGGATGTGTTATAAATAACTCAAATATTATCAAAAACATAATTTAAATATTAAATAAATATAATAAAATTTGAATAAAATTATTAAATTTATATACTTTTAAAGTTTAGAGACTAATTCAACTAAAATTTTAATGAAAAACCAAATCCAATTTTTACTTAAGAGAAAAAAAAGCACATTTAGCTTTGTTTTTTTATAATCCACCACATACAATCATGTAGTCTTATCTACAAATATATATATATATATATATATATATATATATATATATATATATATATATATATATATAATATAAAGTTTAGTGTTTATACTTTTTTTATCTATTTCATTCATATCATTTCTGTATTATTTATTATTTTATCCATTTAACTATGTTTTCAAACCATTTATTCTCCTAACTAGATTTTGAACACGACTCCTATTATTTAAATTTTATTAATTACTTTATTTAGAAAAAAATACAGAATCACAGAATTATCTTTTTTCTTTTCTTCAAAAGTGCATTATAACAACTTTTTTACATTTATAAAAATAGGATTATTCACCTTTTTGTCATTATCATTACTAAAAAGAAAATCTAAAGTTAAGTAATAATACATTCTTCATGTTTTTTTTCAATATACTAATATAATTTATTAAAACAGAGAAAATTTTAATAAATTAAGCGATTTAATAAAAATGTATAATTTCGAATAAATTTCAAATAATATAATAGAAGAGAGTATCTTAAAAGTATAGCGGATGAAAAAATGCATTCTGACACTTGAGGTTCCCTGTTACAAGGTCGTATAACACAACCACCCGGGTCAAACAATTGTTACCTGCACCCATCAAATACTATGCAGCCCTCTACTTATTACAGCTACAAATAAAACAAAGAATGGTAGAAATAGAATTCAAAAAATTAGGAGGTGCAGGAAGTAATTGATGGGAGTGGATAAAGCAATTTCATCCGGGTCATTATTAAACAAAGAGGATCCACTAGGCTAAAAGCCCACCGCCATTCCCCCTGAATCTGTTATCGTGTTCGGGTGATAAACGACATCCGTTTAAGCGTTTTAATTGCACAACAAGCAACGCCCTACCGAGACTTTTCCAGTTTAAACCCTAGCGAAGGGTTTAAGCTCGCGCTAAACCAAGCTTCTTCATGATCTATTCGGAAGGTGCATGCTAAGCTATGGCCGCTGCAAGGTTAACCTCATACGTGGCGGTAACATCCGCTGCGGTGGTTTCCATGTCCACGTTCTCCGATCGTGCCTACGCCGACTCTTCCTTCCGATTCCCTTTCTTCTCTTCTTCACCTTCCAATGCGCCGTCGCCGCCGAACCAGTCTTCCGACAACAATTCAGAGCCTCCGGCGCCTGAGGAACCTAACAAGTCGGGTTTCGACCCGGAATCGTTAGAAAGAGGAGCCAAAGCTCTCCGTGAAATCAACAGTTCTTCCTACTCAAAGCAGGTTATTTTATTTGTGGTTCTGGAATTCAGTCGGCATCATTTGTTCTGGTTTCAATGAGGAGTGACGAATGATCTTTGTATGGGGAAGGATTGTAGTTTTCTGATTTTGTTTTTTGTTTTTGCTTTGTAGGTGTTTGATTTAATGCGAAAGCAGGAGCAAACTCGCCTCGCTGAATTAGACGCTGAGAGAGTTCACTACGAACTTATTCAGTCTCAAGGAGATATTGTAAGTGGAGTTTTTGAATAACTTCCACATTTTTTGTAGCTCATGATCATTTCAGTTTTGCCGTATATTTTGTGCTTGACAAAATAGATCACACTACCCTATCAAATACTTGGTTCAGTCTTCCATAAAGCTTGGCATACTTGCGATATGCAACTAAAACTTGGCTGACTGGTTGGCAATTTTGTCAACATTTTATTTCGTCTGCAATTTTCTTGTTTTATACGAATTTACCCATATTTTGTATTATTATAGATTTTCATCATAATGCACACCTCAGTAGGTTAAAAGTGTGATAACAATTATTAGAGGTTTCTGCAAATCTATGTTCTTCTTAGGATTTATCATCACAGGGAATCATTTTTGTGTACATTTTTGAAATATTATCTTGCTCTGATCTGCAAAAGAAATTTTATTGCAGGAAAGACAGCGGAAAATGGCTGAAGAACAACGTAATTTAATACAAGAGCAAGCCCAGAGACAGGCCCAGGTGCTGCGATTCGAGGATGAATTGGCAAGGAAAAGAATGCAGGTACAGACTAAACAAACAATGTACACTGTTGTGTAAAATGTGAATTTGGAAACCTTTGGTATTTATATACCCATCTAGAAATGGTTTTCTGGCTGAGCAGAAGAAGGTTGTGGCTTTGAGAATTAATGTAATTAGAAAAAGTATGTAAAAGCAACTGAGGTTGAACTTAAACTTATGGTCAGTGAATCATTTTTGCTCTTTGGTCCTTGCCACTAGATATGCTTTTGGTAACAAACTTATCTTCTGTTAGTCGTTCAAATCTTATTTTAACGAATTGTATGATCTTATAGCTAATGATTTTCTGGAGAACTTTTGATATTTGGCCTCCTACCAATGTTGGTGTTTAAAACTCTGGAGCAATAGGATTTGTGATGAAAATTCCATGAAGTTGTCTAACTGTTAGTGATATTTGAATGTTTGGAGCCTCATGCAAATCAAACTTTTTCAGATTTGAAGTTTTGTAAGATTAAAATGTTTTACACGGAATAGTTATCCATAAGTTGCCATTCTCAGACAGATCATGAAGCCCAGAGGCTACATAATGTTGAATTGGTCAAGATGCAAGAGGAGTCTTCTGTAAGAAAGGAGCGGGCAAGACAGGCTACTGAAGAACAGATTCAATCTCAGCAGCGTCAGACTGAGAGAGAGAGAGCTGAAATAGAAAGAGAAACTATTAGAGTTAAGGCAATGGCTGAGGCTGAAGGCCGAGCTCATGAAGCTAAGTTGACCGAGGAGCATAATAGGAGAATGCTTATAGAACGACTGCAAGGTGAAAGGGATAAATGGCTTGCTGCAATTAACACAACTTTCAGTCACATTGAAGGTATGCAGCTGATAAGCTTTTGGCCTTTATGGTGGATCATAGATCTTGACTGTCTTGTCTGTACTGTGCTACTTATTCCTATTTGTAAATGTGATAAATCTCACTATCAATATACCAATTTTTGGTTGGTAAGTTCATAGTAATGCAATGTGCAACAGTACCTCTTGTTTACTGAAAGAGTTTCAACTTGTTGCTATTGATAATTATGCCAAAGTAAAATCCATATACAAGAATAAACTGGCATATTGAATGTCTGAAACGGAAAGCAATGACGTAACATAGTGTCTGCATCCACAGTATATTTTCTGTAGTTTTCCATGACGGAGAATGGATATCAACTTGTAGTAATATTGCATTCCTTCTGCAAGAATGTGAAAATTCTTGGCAGTAAAAGTTCATGGGATTGTTAATCCTTTCACTTTGATAAACTTACAAGCTTCTTTCCAGTTCTCATCTAATACAGTAGCACTCATGTTTGCATGATATTACATAACTGCTGACAAAATGTACTGTTCTGACTGTAATCAAATATATTTTTGCATAATTGTAGAACATGGTGGTTTTTGAGTTTGTTTCTTGGATTGCCAAGGTGTGTGACAGCCAAAGTGTAAATAGCTTGTGTTATTCCATCTTACTATACTGTTCATGGTAACCTTGTTTTTATCAACTGTTTTTCATTGGTAGATGATAAGTTGATCTTTCCTTTGAAAATTATCTCAGCTCGGCTTTTACATTACGCAGGTGGTCTAAGGGCCTTGTTGACTGATAGGGACAAATTGATTATGACTGTTGGAGGAGCTACTGCACTAGCTGCAGGAGTATATACAACTAGGTAGATGTGCTGTTTCTTCATGATGCATTTGATACTAAGTAACTTTACTCAGTTTCAGTGTCTGTTAGATATGTATACACATTGATGTCACCATAATAATGTTTGTCAATGTACTTTTATCCATAAAAAGACTTTGTGAAAGTAGTGAGACTGATTCTGTAATAGATTACTCTTGGTGATAGATTACTATAAACCACTTACAACTTGATTAGTAGACAGGTTCAGTGGGTAGGGCCAACTATCCTAATTCGTTTTTTGCTGGATAAAATACGTACTGTGTTCTATCCTAATTTTTCTAATCCATCTTCATGACAATTCTGTCTTTTTCTTTATTTCCTTTTTAAATGATATCTGATTATATTGTATTGTGCTTCCTTTTTTTACAGAGAAGGTGCTAAAGTCACCTGGGGATATATTAATCGAATTTTAGGGCAGCCATCATTGATCCGGGAATCATCAATGGCAAAATTCCCTGGATCAAAGATAATTTCTCAAGCTAAAAATAAACTTCTACATAGTAGTACCTTGGCTGGGGCAGAAAAACCTATTGGGAGTAAAAATGGTCTTGGAAATGTAATCCTCCATCCATCGTTGCAGAGAAGAATAGAGCATCTTGCACGTGCAACATCAAATACCAAAGCCCATCAGGCACCATTTCGTAATATGCTTTTTTATGGGCCCCCAGGCACTGGTAAAACGATGGTTGCAAGGGAAATAGCGAGAAGATCGGTATGATGATGATTAGTTCTTTAATAAAAAGTTCTGATTTATATGACTTCTCTCCTTTTACATCATCTGTTAAGCTGTTTTTACTGACAATCTGAAATAAGTGTCGAGTGTAGTGTTTATGATGAATGATCAAACGAAGTAAAATGTAGTGTTTGTTTATCTTGCTAGTCATGGAATTTTCTTTGAATATTATTTTAAGGCTCATTATTAGTGCTATATGCAAAATTTGTTTAGAAAGCTATCCTTAACTACTGTTGACATTCCTTTTTTACGTGAAGGGTTTGGACTATGCCATGATGACCGGAGGAGATGTTGCACCTCTTGGTGCCCAGGCTGTTACCAAAATTCATGATATATTTGATTGGGCCAAGAAATCTAGGAAAGGCCTATTGCTTTTTATTGATGAGGCAGATGCTTTCCTTTGCGAGTAAGTTAGAGTTTGAAATTCATTTTTAAGACTGCTGCTATAACAAATATCTATGTAAATTACTATCATGCAGCAGGGTAGCAAAAATTATTTGGTTTTTGCATAACATGTGAAAATATAAGTGTTATATTGCTACAGTCTACATTGATTATCTTTGTACTTTTATAACGGTTTATCTTGAATTTATATAAATCACGAAGTGTCTTTAACTTGTTCGGAGAATTTTTTTTTATCATTAATAAAATTCACTTATTTATTCGAAGATTAAATACATGAGGAACCAACAAGAGCATTTTATGGATTTTTGTGTCTGTATTTCTTTTCACCTTATTGGCTGTAACTATTATAATATTCACCCTCTATACTGTAGAAACAATTGGTGTGATAAGTTGGTAAGTGATGATCTCGTTTTTATAGCAATTGCTTAGTGATTTTATTGTATTCAATGCAGGCGTAATAGCTCACTCATGAGTGAAGCTCAGCGAAGTGCTTTAAACGCATTGCTCTTCAGAACTGGTGATCAGTCTCGAGACATAGTACTTGTTCTTGCGACAAACAGACCGGGTGATCTTGACAGTGCAGTTACTGATCGCATTGATGAAGTGATTGAATTTCCGCTTCCAGGAGAGGAGGAGCGTCTGAAGTTATTGAAGCTGTATTTAGACAAATATTTATGTGATGACAATAATGGCTCTAAGGGAGGCTTCTTGCTGAAGAAGCAGGCTCAGAAGATTACTATAAAAGATTTATCAGAGGATGACTTGAGAGAAGCTGCGAAGAAAACCGAGGGATTTTCTGGGCGTGAGATCGCCAAACTCATGGCTAGTGTCCAAGCTGCTGTCTATGGGCGCCCAGACTGCATCTTGGATTCGCAGTTGTTTAAAGAGATTGTAGATTACAAAGTGGTGGAACATCACCAACGACTAAAACTAGCAGCTGAAGGTGGCCAGCCCGGCCAAATATAATTTGAGCATTATTTTAAATCCCCATTGACCTGCTATGTTAGATTTTTGTTCATGATGTTATGTGTGCCATTATTTGTGCGGCAGATGAAGCAGATTTAGAAGAACCTTCCGGCTTTATTAAAATCATTAGGAGTAGGAGGCTTTAATGACATGGAAGCAGCATTCTAGCATAACCTTTCCACTTCATGCTAAGGAGAAAGAAGCCATGTTTTTGAGAGCAGAGAAATCAACATTACATTCATTAATAAATTTTTAGTATACGCTCGAAGTTGTAATTTAAATTGCATTTTTTTATGAATGTGATTCCCATTCGAATTCCAGTGAAGATTCTTCAAAAGTGAGTATGCGATATATTTTTTGTTTTGCCTCAATATAATAATAATTTTGCTTAACTAGTAAAAATCTAGGCTCCATGTACATTAGGTTTAGCTGTATTTTCATTTCATAATATTACAACTTCCAATATGCATGTGATTTAAATGAAGTTAAAGAATAATATATAATACTTTCTATTTCGTTATAAGTAGTCCTAGTTTCTATCTTTAAACTATGTAATATATTTCATTCGAGAATATTCTATTTGGAAAGGTCCGGATAGTTTTAGGAATCAAGGTTCAACATTTCTTAGTTCCTTGCTGATTTATTTTGACAAACAGGAAAAAGGTTGCCTTTTATAACAGTCTTTCCAGGCATAATTGTCTTTGATTTGGGTATGTTGTTTTGTTACATAAGCATTAATCTCCTGACATTTTAACCTTCTATTTTGTTCTGAATATAGTGGAAACTTCAGCTGAATTTTTTATAATTTAAAGGATACAATGTACCTGAGTCTATTTTTATTAAGGTAAAAAGCAAATATCAAATGTCGTAGCCGTTACTTACTAAGATGAACCGGATGCAAATTTTTGGTTAAATATTTTTGAATTTAACTTCTTTTCGTAAGAATTTGATCCCGATATAGATATGCACTTATAATAAGTGCTACCTTACTCAAAAATTGGCTGATTCCGTGGAAAAGGAACTATCCAAAAAATTAGAAGATTTAGGTAAAAAATTATAAAATGCGGTTGGTTGACTGAAATATTATAGATTTGGGTGAAGTCGGCGACACAGAAAACGATTTCTGAATATCATGACAAATTATAAGTATCAGAACTCTAAGGATTTCTGTTTTTTTTTTTAAATTGATTTATTTATTTTTTATTCATAACGAGTTTTATATATTTTTTTATATTATTTGATTTACTTTTTATAGCGTTTGCAAATCCAAAACATAAGTATTTATTATATGTATTTTTATTTTTTTAATTTAATTTTGACCAAAACATTCATTAAAAATAAAAAAGAAAACAATAAAGTATATGAATATTAATAATATAAATTAATAATATTCCAACTTTGTTTGTATATTTTATATATTTTATTGTTTGCGTTTCTTATTATTCTTTGTGGACAAGTGTGATTGCCAGAACCCATTCTTCTTTGTTCTTCTTTGGGCCAGTCTTCTTTTTCTCTTAAGTGTATACGGCAGATATAACATTTCTCGTAAAGTTATCATTACATGGATATGGATTGAACGCGATTTGATTATCCATGATAGTTGTGGCCGAAAATTCTACGAATAATTATCAAATTGACTATTTAGATTTTAATTCAAATTAACTAAGCAAATTAAAACATACAAATTGATCCTAATGTCGATGTTATATTATGAACACAACCATGGTTATGCTTCCTGCCACATGCCTTTAAAACATTAAAAAGAGATTCCATGGGTATAAAAGTTTTGCACAAAAGAGATATACTCTCATGGAGATAAGACAGCTTATGTGACATAAAGATAAAGGAAAATTATAGTACCGTGAATTTACTGATTACATCAATGAGTGATTGAAAAAACGGTGTTCATATTTCACGTTATGCACCCTAAATTCTAACATGTAAGAAATTCTTTGTACCAATCAAAGCACGGTTCTCCGTAAGGTGGAGGAGCAAAACCCGTTTATGCCATCAGATTGAAGAAAACCGCGGGCCATGCGGGTGCACCCTAACACTCCACGTTTCCTCAACACGTGTCCAAAATCTGGAACTTCTACTCCCTCAAAATTTCGCCACGTTTCACTCGACCACCACGTGGACTTCATGCGCACACACACATATGTTATTAGATTATTCTCCGTTATATTCTCATATAACGCGATACACATTCAGGGACAAGGAAAAGAAAACAGTTTTCGTTGAGAAGAAAAAGATAGAGGAAAATGGGAAGCAAAAAGGTTGTATTGTTGTTGATGGTGTTTCTTGCAGTGTGTACGGTGACATGCAGGCCTTTCGATGATGATCTCGGTGAAGAAACAAAAGAAAAATCAGAGGAAGCAAAGAAGTTTGCCTCAGGAGTGCAGCATGATGCCGAGGAAAAGACCCAGTCTTTCTCTGATTGGACTCAAAACAAATTCTCTGAGTAATCTTCTCTCTCACCCTCCTGCAATATTATGCAGTTTCGTAAAAAAAAAAAAAAAACTAATCTTAGTTCATTTTGTTTAGTTATATATATATATATACCCAGCATGCATGTTCCGTTTTATAACTATAAAGCTACCAGTTTCAAAAAGAAAAGATGGCACCCGACCAGGATATCATGTTAATTTGTAAGCATGTCGAGAGGTAGATGTCAATGTGATTAATATGGATAACTTCGGCACATCTTATTGGGTCAAATTAATCTTAAAAGTTGTCGTTTTGTTCATTAGTTTTCGATTATTGTGGCAGAAGTTTCGGGGCTGAAGAGGATAAAGAAAAACAACCGACTGAAAACACGATGATGGATAATATAGAAGATGTTGCCACGAGTGCCGCAGGGACAATGAAATCTGCAGCATCAGGTAACATATGTTCATTCATTGCCACACTATGCCTCTACATTAAATATTGGTATCAAAATCAAACAACGTGGTATATTTGATTTGTTTGTAGGAGCTTCGGATTATGTTTCGGAGAAGGCTACGGGTGCCATGGAAGCAGTTTCAGGGGCCATGGCACAAGGAAAGGAGAAAATAGATGACGCTTATGATGGAGATTCCAAGATCATCAAAATGCCAACGGATATGGATAATGTAAAAGACACAATGAGAGAAAAAATTGGAGATACCTACGACAATGCGAAGGAAAATATTGAGAGGGCTTCAGATAAAGCTTCAAGCATGGGTCAGAGTGCGTATGAGGAAGGTAAGCAGAAAATGAACCTGGCATCAGAGAAATTCTCCGATGGTAAAGCAAGTGAGGTTTATGATGATGAATCTAGGGATAAAGTGAAAGCAATGGATTGTGGAAATATGGTTGTGGATGGGTTTGATGAGGCCAATGATTCTAAAGATAACACAGGCGTGGGAAATGAATATGGAAGGGACAAAGTAGCCGAAACTTTTGACCAAGCTAAACGTGCAGTGGAGGAAGCATACGAGTCGGCAAAGAATAAAATGACTCGAGAGGCAAAGGCCAAGTACGAGGCTGCAAAGGAGAAGGCTTCAGATGCCGCAGGATATGTCGGAGCTAAGATGAGGAACACCCCAAACCAATGAACCTATGGTTAGTTTACCACTTATTATGAAAAACTCTCTTAGATTCCACACAGTTATCATCGTACGTACATATGTTTTTGTATGTTTTTTTTTGTTTAGCTGCAGAAACAGTCGTGGGTTGTTACTTGTTAGACATTATGAAAAAAAACTCTACTCTCCCTTATGTTAGGAGAAAAAACCCTGAAAGGTCCCACAGTTAGGTTCTTCTCTGATCTATCACGATGCCAGGTAGATTCGTAGGGACTAAATGTGTAGCTTTTAGTAGGTTATGTTATGTACCTGTAAGTGTGACGTTTTGCAGTAATTGGATCCTCAGATGAAAGATATAAATTGTTGGGGCCCTTCTATAACTAGCGTAGTTTCTTATTTTTCTTACAAGAAGAGATCGTGAAGATGTAAAAGGTGCATGGTTTAATAAAGGTAATCCTCTCTCTTTAATGAGTAGTAGTATTATTTTGTTAGTGGTTTTCTTTATGGTGGTCCATATATATTCGTTACTAAATAAACTCATACAAACTTATAATTTAAGATAGCAACTTTTGCTCCCAACATATATTGCTACAAGTTTCAAACTTTCTTACTTAATGGGGACACATCAATTTGCACGTCTACTTGCACGAATCGTGGGAATAATCTCTAGCACACCATATTTAGGCTACGTGTAGCGTTGCTTATATTCAAAATTTTAGCACTTCTGAAAATAACGAACGAGGATGCATGACAAAATCTTTCATGATATTGATTTTAGTTTTTCAATTTATGGACGTTTCTGAAATCAATATGAACATGAATATTGCTCTTAATGCAAAGCTTTTTTTCCTTCTTATGTTTTTAATTCTTAATCTCAAACGTTTGAATTTGTCACTGATTTTTTTATTCTTCATGGTTCTATTATAAGTCTTTTTAGTGGGAGCTAGTTGTTATTTTTGTCGTGAATTTTCTTTTTTTAATTATTCATTTTAGTTTGATCAATCAATGAAAATCTGTGTTATCCCACCTCTTGGAATGACAGAATAGATGCATAAACCAAACCATGAAATTAGTAAGTTCTCATGAAATTAGTAAGTAACAAGAACCTTTAACTTTGATATATTCTTATAGGAAAAAATGTAACCTTTTTTAATCAAGTTAAATACGATTTTAAAATATTGTAGTTCCGTGACAATCTAGAATTGAATAAAGATTTCATTTTTAGTGTATTATAACTGAAACGAATATCTGCTCCGTGAAAATAGCTTCAATTTTTCTTCAGAAAAATAAATCTATCCGTGAAAATAGCTTCAGTTTTTCTTCAGAAAAATAAATCTATTATATTTTTGTCTCTCTTTGCGACCAGTAAATTTATGGAAGGTGGAGCCAATTTTAATTAAATTCCATTTAATGCAAGAAATACAATATATTTTTATTTACTCTATGACTAGAAACCCATATTAGAAAAATAAATTCTATCTATATGAAAAAAAAAATGCAGTCTCATTAGGGCATCAATATTCATTGGACATATGCATTGTATTATATCTATCCAAAAATTGAATTTCATGGGAAATTAATGGTGAATATGTTGCCCATTTTCATCAACTTACCTTGGAAGGTATCAGCTCTTTGAAATGGTAAATAAAGGGGAAAAGAAAAGCCTTTTCACTCTTCATATTCTAGATTTTAAAATCTAAACCAATGCTTGTACAATAGAAATGTTTGCCACAAACTTGTACTTGCTATTTACATTACATGATTACTTAGCACATTATTCGTAAGTATTAGAAACTGATTCAGATTATTAATTACTACTCCCGAGTTTGACTCAATAATTGTGACTCGAATCTCATCGCATTATATGGCTGGCTGCACTTTTTTCGTACAAAAATAACTTTACTTTCACCATTGACAAGTACGAGTTTAACACACAAGAGAGAGAGGGTGAAGAAGGGAGAAATTTGTATACTCAGATCCTTCTTTTCCTTGTTTATTTGTCATCATTTGACTACATCTTCCTGGTTCATTCGCGTAGAGACAATATAATACACACATTATGCATATTATTATGAAAAGGGCAATTTGAGAAAAAAACGGATATTGTCTGCTAATTCATGTGTCGGCCGGTGACTATGTATGGAATGAGTATGAGAGGACAAAATTGTGGTTGGGTGGGATCTATTTTCTCCAAACCCTTCTACATTCATCACCAAGGAAGAGAACAGGTTCACGAACCAACACTTCCATGATTAAAATACAAAAGTTCGTCAAAGTATCATGCATGAAATATTGTTATACAGCTACTTAGACCAAACGTATACCAGTATCATATCCTACTTCATCACAACCACCAAAAACTCCTCCACTTTTTTTAATTTCTTTCTCTATAGTCTTGCCCCCAAAAGAGAGAAGAAAGAGGTGACAAACTGAGAATTAATCCGTACATGTTTTTCTGCACCAAATTTTCTATGCTGGCTAGTCCACACGAAACCGCGTGTTGATTCATAAAGAGCATACACAGGCGAAAATGAGTAATTAAAATGGGAAGTTATACAGCTGCTGTCAATTTAATGTATCTATGTAGCTATATGGCTAGCTAGCTCTAGCTTCCTCTGCTTGAATAATATATATATGCACATCTAAATCTACAATATTATTCACTTAAGAATTAATCTGGTGTCTTTTTTTTGTTTTTATTTCTTTCCAAACAAGATGGAAGGTAGAAGAAAAGAAAAAGAGTGTTGTAGGCTAGTCTTACATTGGGTGCTTCTTGTTATTGTGCATCCAAACCTTGAAAACTTGTCTTTTTACGCCCGCTTGAGAACAAAACTGCTGTACCTCTTGTTCATTGTGTTTCTGAATCTTCCAACCAATCTTTTCAGCAAACTCCATCATCCTATCCTTCTGGTGCTGAGAGAACTTAGTCCTAAACCTCTTCTTGGAAGAAAGCGGCGCCTGCACTGATAACTGTGCTCCTCCGGTGTTGGACTGAAACATGTTGAGATCTTCACTTGAGGATTCGGCCGGGCCTCCAAAGGCCATCATCACTGGGGGGACCAAACTCGGTGTGCCACTGCTACCAACCAATCTCTGATGATGGAGGGAAGAAGGAGAGGGTGTAGGGTAGTGAAGATGCCCATTGTGCTTGTTGGGGTAGTAGCTGTGATAATTGGGAACATGTTGTTGCTGTTGCTGTTGTTGGTGGTGGTTCTGTACTAGTGACAGTGGGGGTGGTTGTTGCGGCTGTAACTCTCCCTCGACCTCTTTCCGGTGGAAGTTGCGGTGGCACTCACACGCGGCGCATCTTAGTGATTCTGGCGTACCTTCTTCGCCGCTTGCCATGAACTCCCCGCAGCCGTCCACCACGTGGCTCCCCATGCTTGCCGCGTGGTTCCGAAGACATTCTCGGTACCTGATCGACGGGGTTGAGGTTGAGGTTGAGGTTGATGCTGGTGCTATTGTTGTTGTGTGGGGGTGTAGTGTTCTTAGAGGATTCGATGTGGGAGCAATTGGGGTGGTTAGATCTGGATCTGGTGTGAGAGTATGAGGTTGACGAGGTGCAAGAGGAGGAGGTGGTGGTGGGTAGAGATTATGGTGAGGTGGGTCGTTGAAGATTAATGTGTGAGGTTGATGAAGTTGTTGATGATGATGATGATGATCATGATGAGTGGTGGTGGTGCTTCTTTCACCAACTGTTGGAGAAGAGAGCTTGGAAGAGGAAGAAGAAGAATCTGGGTTGGGAAGGTTGTAACCTAAACTTGTTGTTGGTATCTCTATTTCCTTATCTTGGCCTCCCATTTCCATCAGACTTTGCTTTCTGTGGTTCTGCCAAGATCTAGTTTGATCTGAACCCTCTATGCTCTCTCTAATTATGACAAGCTCTAATCTTTCCTAAACCATCATCATCTTCCTGATTTTTGCTTTTAATTATGCTTGTGGATGTTCCTGTACCCTCCTCAACCCTAATTCAAATTATCCCATCTAATCCAACACACCAGACTCAACCAAACACATAATTACTACCACGCCCACAATTATTCTTTCCTTATTCTGATTTTGACGTTCTGGGTGCTAATCCCACCAACCAATTTTCACTAATCAATCCTATTCTCAGAAGTGATTCACTGATTTAACTGTATATATAGCACCACTACACAAGGGAATACCTTTATTATTATTTTATTTATTGGGGAAAAAACAAAGACAAAAAGGATAAAAAAAGCTTATGAGAATGAGACTTCCCTAGAGAGACCCAAATAATCTAAAAACAAAAAAACTCACCACTGGGGCTAGAATGTGAAGAGTTGAGGAGTGGGAATTGCACCAGCAACAGAAGAAGACAAGAGTTAAGATTGATTAGGAGATAAGATTTGTTAATGTTGGATTAGAGAAAGTGGGAAGAGGGTGGAAGAAGGGTGTTGTTTCCTACCAGCCATCCAGGCCCATAAAAAGGAAGTAGGAAAGGAACAGGGGAAGAGGTTGTTTTGAAGTGAGAAGGAGTTTTGGCTAGTACAGTGGTACTGCAAGAATTTGTCTTGCAGAAGAACCGACAAGTTCATGTTGGTACTCTCCCACAACCTGCACCCTGGTCCGGTTTTTAATCATTGCTCTTCTCACACAATCTCTCCAATACCCTTCGAACGAATGTGTGTCCCAAAGCAGCACAAATTAAAGGGAGAGGAGACACAGATCCTACAATAAACCTTCTTATATGCACATGCAAATCAGAATGAGATAATTTATTGAAGATAATGATGAACAGAATCCAAGAGGATTAGAGGAAATTAAAGGTTGCTGGGCCAGTACTAGAACATAGACACACAAAGGCTTGTCTTGTTGTGGTGTGTGAGAATCTTTGTGTTGAAGACAAGGGTGTTTGGCTGGGTGGTGGTGCATTATGTGCAGCCCACTATTTAGTTGGACCAATGCCTGACTTGTTTCACGATGCAATTGATGCCTTATTTGCTACCTTTGTTAGCATCTTCTTTCACATTTCTCTTTCAGGCATCAATTTGTGCTCGTTTACTTTCTAGTACACTCTCTCCTTCCCCACTACTGCCATCAAAAACACCACCCCCCAAATATTATTCACTTTTCCATCCTTCTAAACCATCCTTTCTTTCTTTCACTTTTAAGTTTCTCTCAAATATTTTTGTCCTGCCAATGTAAAAATTCAAATTTAGAAGTGATCCAACTCTACTTTGGATAGGATCATATGAGTTTCAAATTCAATTTTCTGTTGAGAATATTTCAATTGATTTAAATTTTTATTGAGAATATTTCAAGTAAGTTTAAAGTTATATAATTTAATAACACCAACTTATATCCAAATAACAAATGAATTTGGATTTTCCGATAATTTTTCTGTGTTGTTTTTCTGTTGTGTTTTGTAAATATATTGATGTTCGTTGATTTTGAATTTTTAAAATATTTTAGAAAGATTTTTAAAGATAATGGTCGTTCATTTTGAAATTTTAAAATATATTAGAAAGACTTTTAGAAATAACAATACCGTGTAATTTTAATGTTCAACATAAGACATAACAAATATATTTTAGTTTAATAGATTATACGAGAATTTAAAATGGATGGTCGGATTAACCTTTAATCGGGAAATCAAACAAATTTTAATTATAAAATTTATCTTATTTGATTTTTAAATCATTGGTTTTAACTTCCTTTATTTTTCATTTTGAAGTGCATTCCTCACTCTAAAAAAATAGTATTTTCCTGATATATTGATATAAAGGAGTGATATGTTTTTTTTATGATTTCTTGTGATGGGGTTTTGCCCCAACTTTATCCCAAAAAAAATGTTTATCAATTACGATATTAGGTAGTGTGTAATACATATTCTTTTCAACGGATGATTTGGCTTAAGCAAATTATAAAGTTAAAGTTTGTAAAATATGCAATATACCAAAAGTAAATAAAAGCAGAAGCGGAATCACATGGTACAAGTAATATGGTCTAAGTTAGTTTAAAATAATTTTATATTTCCTTAAATATGAGTTTATGTGGAGGGCTTTTTTTATAAAAAAAAAAATCCTTAAGAATAAACCTCTTTTAAATTCTAATTAGACCCTAGGAAATATCGTTGTCAATGATTCGTAATATAAGGGGAAAATATGCGATGAAATCTGTTGAGTGAACTGGAATAAGAAAAAAGTTGTCAACTAATTGATCTTTGGAGATGCTATTTGATTTTATTTACATTTTAGGTAAGGAAAGAAAGTTAAGGCTTTTCACAACATTTTATAAATTATAGTTTTTCAAAACCTAAAATAAGTTGATTCGAACAAGTTAATTTTGGTAAAAATAAAATATACATAAAATTCTTCCAATAAAATAACTACAAGGCTCAGTTTTCAGATATAAAATTATCTCAAAACAACCCAACTCATCTGACGCTAATTAATCTCTTATATATTAATATGTTTAAATTGACCTTTTTTGATAAATAAGCTTAATTAATCCAGATTGGAAACTTCAATTTGTAGTGATTATGTTTAGATATCTTTTAAGAAAATGGAAAAAGAAAACATAAAATCGGTCAATATCACCCTTTGACAAGTCCTTCTCATTACCTCAAATAACATCCAATCCTATTTTATTTTATAATACTTCAGTTTTTGTATCTATCTTAATTTTTTATTTATTTTTTTCATCAGCCCATTTGCTGATTTATTATTAATTATTTTCTGTCGTTTCTTTCTCTTATATCCTTTTCTCCCTAAGATGTATAGATTTCGATAGAGATTGAAAAAATCTTTTTGGAATAACATGATGACATTGCATGCCATGCCAAACTTTGTTGAGAGAAAAAAGAGTACGTGTTTTTTTTTTTTTGTATCATTGATTTGAAAAGTAATCATATATAGAAATCTATGGTAGAGAAGTAAAGTTATTATTGTTGTTATTTTAATGCATCTCTAACCTTTTTCCATGCATATAAGCATAAGATGAATATAATATCACGTAACATCAACTCAAACACGTAGGAATCATATCTTATCGTACTTGTTTAAATAAAAGGAATTACGGAACTTAAATAATTGTCACTTCTCAAAAGAGTATATAACTACTTGTGCAAAGTAATTAAAAAACATTTTTTTTCTTACATTTTTTAAGGAAGACGAACTTAACAAAAGCTATTACATAAAAAAGCTTGTTGCTTTTATTTAATTGTTACAAAAATAAAAAGAAAAGTTATCAATCTTGGGGAGAGTGATCAAATCAAATGGAAGAAGAAAGGAAAGGAGAAAATAAATTAGTTTTATAAATTAAATAGCAACTAAGTACGTGTACCACAACGATATTTTAACTTTAAATAGATACAGATTAAAAATAATACTTAAAATTGGAAAAATTAAATACAGGAATATTTATTATTGAGTGGAGTTAGAACATGATCACAAGTTCAAATCCTCTAAAGGACATTTATGGTTCAAATTTGAGGACAGATCATGAAGGGACAAGGAAAAAAAACGTGATTTTTTTTATTTTTCTTTTATTTCGTGCAACTGGGAACGAAGGGAATAATAGAGTGGACTTCAATTTCATGTTTGTATCTAATTTTAATGGAAGATGAAGAAATATATTTTTGAAATGCATATATCTTCATATATTTTATATTTAAATATATATGTTATTGTATTAAAAAATCACTTTTTTTACGCAGCTAAATGAGAAGGAAAAAAAGTTATATAAATTTTATTTATTTATTTATTTATGTATTTTCGTCAATGACCCTAACAAGCATAATCTTTCAAATTATAATACGTGCTAGAATTTAAAGAGCGGAAAAAATAGTTTTTCACGAGATGCATTCATAGTGCAAAAGCAAATTACATTATGATCCAATAACAAATAATCGTATATAACTAAATTTGTTCGCTTTTATAATTATTATATTATAAGTCATGTTAGTTGTAATACAAAAACAATTATGTTAAATTACAAAACGCATTAAGTATTTACTGTGATATATAGAGGCCTTAAGGATAAAAAAATTGATAAAGACAAGACAAAAGGCAAAAACTTTGAAGCAAAGAAGACTCAAGATAAATAAAATAAAATAATATTAGTTAAATTGAAAAAATATTAACAACACACATTTTCCAGTAGTTAAAATGTACTAAACTGCCTTTAAATGAAAAATGAAATTCTGTAATTTAATAAATTTTAAGTAATAAAATATATAGATGTCAAAATAATTTAATATAATGATTCAATACAGCAATCAAAGTGAAACTTGTAAAACGACACCAAAAAACCGACAACAGATCATATCGATTAATTATTAATTTTTTTACCCAAAAATCACCGTTTTATTTGTCTATTTTAAAGTTTTTCTATAAATAATAAATTAGAAAAAAGTATCTGAGAATGTAAAATACATAATTTAGAAAAAAAAAACATTATTAATCAACACCACCCTTTGATTTTTTTTTTTTTAACCATGTGAATGTTAGAAAGAAGAACCAAACTTTTTCAAGTACGATGCATCATTTTTTGTCGTCTAGTTTTTGTCTGATTGCGAACTGTTGTATGTATGTATCTATCTCTTACATATCTGCGTAATACGAAGGGCCTCATCACTCTTTTTTTCTCTCTCTTTCTTTTTTTCGTGTTCAGAGAGATTCTTCTCTTTTTCTCCTTCGTTTTTTTCCTTTTAGTATATGGTACAGGATAGGATCCAGCCTTTTTCTTTTTTCCTTTTTAATGCACAAAAATAGCATTCCCTTCCCATAATACACTATTTTTACTTTAATCTTTAATAATACGACAAAAAAGCCGAAATGGTTTTCATATGGCCCTGCAGAAACCAGGAACCCACTAACCAAAGGCCCAATAAACTCAGTGATGGACCGTCTCACAAGCCCACAAAATATGTATCATTCACTAGTAGACGCCTTCTTCCTGCACCTCCAAGAAATCTCCTGTATCCCCAAAATTTACGTTTATGCCCTTATTTAATATACTGTAAGAATGGGTGAAAGTGGGTACGGACGCAGTAAATTTCATTTACTGCGTCAACGTCCCTGCACCCCCAAAACGTTATTATACGTTACTATTTAGTATTCTTCTACTCCGTTTCTTCTCCATCATCCAG